>JAESFL010000165.1_pt1 | contig 61063 bp, 56 predicted proteins | sample 9269401 | NCBI WGS metagenome assembly JAESFL01 (sample SAMN14506025, study PRJNA617098) | algae metagenome | isolation source: Gloeocapsa sp. UFS-A4-WI-NPMV-4B04 and co-occurring heterotrophs from desert... | place: USA: Utah | collected 2006-10-01 | reverse complement strand
CGCACCGATCAGCGAGAGCGGGATCGCGGTGGCGCTGATGAGCGCCGTGCGCCAGTCGGCGAGGAAGACGAACAGCACGACGACGACGAGGATGCCGCCGAGCGCGAGCGCCTGGACCACGTTGTTCGTGGCCTGCGTCACGAAGTTGGCCGGGCGGAACAGGTCGGTGCGTAAGGAGATGCCGTCGCGCTCCAGGCCGGGGCGCATCTCGGCCAGCGCCGCCTCGACGCCGGCCGTCACATCGAGGGTGTTGGCGCCGTACTGCGCGCCGACCATCAGCAGCACGCCGGGTTTCCCGTCGACCAGGGCCGCGCTGATCGCCGGCTCCGGCCCGGCCACGACATCGGCGACATCGCCGAGCACCACGCTCGCCCCGCCCTCGTTGATGAGCACCGTGCGCGCCACCGCCTCGGGGGTCAGCGACTGCCCCTCGGTCTGCAGGGTGATGCGCTGGTTGACCGTATCGACGAAGCCCGCCCCGCGCACGCCCGTCGCCTTGCGGCCGGCGGAAAGCACGTCGTTCAGGCCGATCCGGAAGCGGACCAGATCCTGCGGCCGGACCTGGATACGGATCGAGCGGAGGTCGCCGCCATAGACCAGCACCTCGCCGACGCCGGGGGCGGCGAGCAGGCGCAGGCGCAGGCGCCAATCGGCCACCGTGCGCAGGTCCATCAGCGACTGCGTCGAAGAGGTCAGGCCGATAAGGAGAACCGAACTCGTCGATGAGGTCAGCGCCGTCATGGTGGGGGGCAGGACGCCCTGCGGCAGCCGCGCCGTCACCGCGGCCAGCCGCTCGTTCACGAGCTGGCGCGCGCGGTAGATGTCGCTGCCCGAGGCGAAGGTGGCGGTGATGACCGAGAGGCCCTGGATCGAGTTCGAGCGCATCGTCGCCAGCCCCGGCAGGCCGCTGATCGCGACCTCCAGCGCTTGCGTCACCAGAACCTCGACCTGTTCGGGGTTGAGGCCGGGCGCCTCGGTCTGCACCGTTACCGTGGGGGGCGCGAATTCCGGAAAGACGTCGTACTTGGCCGACCCGAGCGCAACGACGCCGTAGACGGCGAAGGCCAGGACCAGCGCAAGGACGATGCCGGGCCGGCGCACGGCGAAGGCGACCAGGGCGGATTGAAGGCCGGCCGGTGCCGGAGCCGGAGGGGGCGGCGGCGCCTCGTCTCGCACCGGCCGGCGTGCGGGCGGATGGTCGAGCATGCTCAATCGTCGTCCGCGTCGGAGGCCTGGATCTGCCCTCGCAGCTCCTCGGAGAGGACGGCCTGCGGACCGGTCACGACGATCTCCGCCTCCGGCCCGAGATCGTCCACGACGTAGGCGTCGGCCGAGATCGGCGCGTCCGGCTTGAGCGGATGGCGGGCAAACGCGTCGTCGCCGACGCTGCGGTAGATCCAGGCGCTGCCCTGCCAGTGCACCACCGCGCTCTCGGGCACGGCGATGCCGCTCGTCTCGCGCTCCGAGGTCAGGAAGGCCAGCGTGCTCATGCCGGGCAGGAGTCCGCTGTCGCCGGCCACGGTGTAGAAGTAGCTGACGCCCTGGATGCGCTGGTCGGTGCGGGTCGCGGGCGAGACGTAGCGGAGTGCCACGCGCTCGCTCTGCGGCGGCACCTCGGCATGGGCGATGGCCGGCGGCGCCTTCAGCGTCTCGCCGGGCGGCAGGGTCACCTGCACGAGGAAGTCGGTCCGCTCGATCAGCCGGGTGATGGCGGGCGCGCGCTCGATGATGGCGCGCCCGATCACCGTGCCCCATTCCTGCTGCGCGGTGGCCGCCAGCGTCCGGACCTGGGACTGCGCCGCGGCGAGCGCCGCCTCGTCGGTGCGGAAGCTGCCCTCGGTGGTCTCGAGCTGGACCTTGGTCGCGTAGGGCCCGAGATTGCGCGCCCGCGCATAGGCCGCCCGCGAGACCTCCGCCTTGGCCTCCGCTGTCTGCAACTGCGCCTTGGCGCTGGCGTAGCTGTTGGTGAGTTCGGTGACGCGCGCGAGGTCGAGGACCGAGCCGAAGGCTTGCACCTCGATGCGGTGAGCCATCCGCTTCTGCCGCGCCGTCTCGACACCGATCCGGTTCTGCTCCTCGTCGCTCAGCCGCACGACGGCGCGGCCGCCCTCGACGGAGACCCGAACCGCTGCAAGGGTCGGCGCGGGCGAGTACGCTGCGGGTGCGACCGCGCTGGACAACCGCGCCTGCAGATCCGAGAAGATCGGCCCCGCGCTGACGCGCAGGCCGGATCCGGCTTCCGTCAGCACGAGTGCGCCGAGCGCACCCACGCCGAGCGCCAGCCCCACGGGCAGGACGACCCGCCGCATCACACCGTCTCCTCAGCCCTCGCGTTCTCCGGCGCGATTTGCCACTTTTGCCCGGTTTTGTTTGCGAGGTCTACCCGAATTGGTGGCGATGCCCACAAGCGGCGAAGAGCGGGGTCCGCCGGCCATGGCGACATAGACCGGGAGCGGCCGGCAGGCACGGGCGGAGAGGTCGGCACGCCTTCAACCGATCCTTCGCACTATCACCGGCTCGCGTCCGATCGCCCGGGAATGTCGATTCCCGACCCTGGACAGGGGCGGGCAATCCGCAGATGAAAAGCGGCCTTGTCCGAGCGAGTTTTTGAGCTTTGCGCGTCGTGAAGAAGTTCTTGAAGAAGGCGAAACTGGCGGCCCTGACGACACGGCGGCCGCCGGCCTCGATCGTCCGCACGCCGTTGCCGGGCTTCGATCCGATCGACTATCTCTACTGGTATCCGGACGTGCGCGTGTTCCCGCAGGGGCCGCTGGTCCACTACATCCATTACGGCTGGCGGGAAGGGCGCGACCCGAGCGCCGGCTTCAGCACCGAGGGCTACCTGCGGGCCAACCCGGACGTGCGTGAGAGCGGCTGTAATCCGCTGGTGCATTTCGTCGAGTGCGGTCTCGCCGAGGGGCGGTGCGGCTGGCAGAAGGATCCGAACGCGCCGCCGCCGAAGCCGCATCCGCTGGATTATCAATCGGGCAAGCTTCTGCCGCCGCCGGGCCGCGCCGCCCAGGGCTGAGGTTGGTCGAGGCCGTGCCCGCAGGCCGAGACGCCGCAGTTACGGACGCCCACGGCCCCTCGGTTGACGGCGACCTCCGGCTATGGCTGTAGGCCTTACTGCGTCCCGTGAGGGTTTAACTCGATCATGTCCGAAGGCGATACACTGGCCAAGGCTCTGGCCGATGTCCGGCAGCGGATGGCCCATCTTCAGGCCGAGTACGAGCGCGTCTCCGCTGAATTGACCAAGCTCCGCGTGGCGGAGAAGTCGCTCGCGGCGATCGTGGAAGGCGCGCCCCTCGGGGATGCCTTGGGCGGTGTGGGCGCGGTCGCCTCGACGTTTTCCGCCGAGGTACGGTCGGGACGTGGCGGGCGCGGCAGCCGTGGACCGCGCGCCAACTCGGCCAAGGGGCGGCTGAAGGCGCTTCTGGAAGGCGCCGGGCCGCAGGGCCTGTCGCATGCCGAGATCGCGCGGCGCCTGCCCGACGTCGCACCCAACACCCTCAACACCTATCTCAGCGTCATGGCCAATAGCGGCGAGGCCGTGCGCCGAGGCGACTTCTACTCGGCCGGAACGCCCGTCTCCGCCGACGAGGCGCCGGAGGACGAGGCCGCTCCGCAGGAATCGGCCGACCGCGACGAGGACGCCGACGTGGCCGAGTGAGGCGGACGCCCCCGGCCCGGATCAATCGGGAAGCGCGAAGACGACGAGGGCGTCGCCGGTGCCGAAGCCGGACGCCTTGGTGAAGGAGGCGCCGCCCGCAGCGACCGCCACGTATTGGCGGCCTTCGACCGTATAGGTGATCGGCGGCCCGCCGATTCCCGCCCCGCACTGGAAGCGCCAGAGGATCTCGCCGGTCTTGGCGTCGTGGGCATCGAGATGCCCGTCCTCCTCGCCCGAGAAGACGAGGCCGCCCGCGGTGGCGAGCGTGCCGCCGGAGAGCCGGCTTGCGGCCGTGCGCGACCACGCCACGGCGCCGCCGCGGGCGAGGTCGACCGCCGTCAACGTCGAGAAGGCCGGTTCGCCCTTCGCCTCGCCGGTCTCGGTGTAGCGGATCTCGCCGCGACCGCCGGCCGCTGGCGCCGTCTTCACCGTGTAGGTCGCCGCCCCGTGCCGCACCTGAGCGAAGGCCAGCCCGCTTCCCGCGTCGTAGGCCACCGGATGCCAGGAGACCGCCCCGAGAGGGCCGGGGCTGACCACCGTGCCTTCCGGGCTCGGCGGCACGAACAGGTTCTTGTGCGTGATGAGAGGGGCGGACTTGCCGAGGAGCCGTCCGTCCGCGCGGTCGTGGACGTAGATCCAGCCGAGCTTACTCGCCTGCGCCACCGCCTTCACCGGCCCTTTCGCGGTGGGATAGTCGAGCAGGAAGGGCGGGCTCGCCACGTCGTAGCCCCATTCCTCGTGGGGCACCTGCTGGAAGTGCCAGCGGAGCTGCCCGGTCCGTACGTCGAGCGCCACGAGGCTCATGGTGTAGAGGTTGTCGCCGGGCCGGGTCAGACCGAAATTCTGCGGCGCCGGGTTGCCGGTGCCGAGATAGATCAGCCCGAGACCGGCGTCATAGGCCGGCGTCATCCAGAGCGAGCCGCCGCCGACCTTCCAGGCCTCTGCGTGCCGGGAGGCTGCAGCCTTTTCCGCGGCGATGTCGCGGTTGAGCGGGATGCCGTCCGGGGTCTTTTCCGCGAAGGCGCCCTCCCAGCCGTCGGCCTTGGTGACGTACCAGCGCCAGCGCTCCTCGCCGGTCTTCGCGTCGTAAGCGGCGAGCCAGCCGCGCCGGCCGTAGCCGCCCTCGATCCCGACCACGGCGCCGCCGTCGAGGCCGCCCCGCTCGTCCTCGACATGGAGGCCGTAGCCGGCGCCCGTCACCCCGGCGATGACGAGACCTTCGGCCACCAGCGGCGGCATCTTGAAGCCCAACCGGCTCGATCCCTGGACCGGCTTATCGCCCAAGGTCGCGGCCAGGGCCGAGGCGGTCTCGGTCTCGCCCTCCTCCGGGCGTACCGCCTCGCGGTCCCAGACCAGTCGACCGGTCTTCGCCTCGAGGGCGATGACGCGCCCGTCCATGGTCGCCTCCAAAACCAGGCCGCCGGACACGGCGACTCCTCTGTTCGAGGGCGGCCCGAAGATCTTCTCCGTGCGTGCCTTGTGGGTGTAGGTCCACAGCACCTTTCCGGACTTCGCCTCCAGCGCCGCCACATGGTTTCCCGTGGTCGAGACGTACATCACGCCCTCCACCACCACCGGCTCGGCCTGGAAATAGCCGGTCACTCCGGTCTGGAAGATCCAGGCGGGACGCAGGCGGGCGACATTGCCGCGGTCGATCTGCGCCAGCGGCGAATGGTGGGTGTTGGAGGCGTCGCGCCCGAAGGCCGGCCAGTCGCCGGAGGGCCGGCCGGTTTCTTGCGCAACGGCGCCGGCGATCGGCAGCAGAGCCGGTAAAAGGAGCAGCCATGCGGCGGCGCTGCGGACAGGGCGCATCTTCGAAGGCCCGACAAGCGGCGTCGTGTGGCGTCTCACGTTCAATCCTCCCGTCCTTTGCTTCCTGGTTACGGTGGACCGGCGATCCTGTCGAACGACCATGACATTTCAGGTGTTGCTTCCTCGCATCCCCGACTTTCTTGGAGCCATCGTCCGTCTGCGCGGTTGTTAGGCACACAGAGGCCGCCGGTGTCCGCACCGGACATCCCAGCAGCGGTCACCTGAATTGAGACGTGAGGACTTGATGCGAACTCTGATTTTGGCCGCGACACTGGCCTTCGCCGGACCTGCTTTCGCCCAGACCGCCGCGCCGACGGCGCCGCGGCCCGGTGCGCCCGTGGTCGGCGGCCAGAACAACACCGGAGCCGACACGAACGTCACGATTCCCCGCGGTAGCACCGGAGCCGACACGGTGCAGACCGATCCGGCGGTGGGCGGCAATGCCAACCAGCCCTCGCGCGCGGTGCCGCAGGGCAGCGGCGGCGGCGGGAGCAGCGGCGCCGGGGGCAACTGAGCCTCGATGACAGGCCGGGCCGGCCTCGTGCCGGACCCGGCTCACACGCGCGCGGCCATCCGCAGCTCGAACTGGGCGCCCTTGCCGGGTTTCAACGTCAATGTCCCGTCGAGCTGGCGAGCGAGATTGCCGATCACGCGCATACCAAGGCTCGCTCTCGCCTTCAGCGGGTCGAAGCCCGGCGGCAGGCCGACGCCGTCGTCGCAGACCGAGACGGTCAACCCGCCATCCTCCCGCATCACCGCCTCGACGCGGATCTCGCCCTGACCTTCGGGATAGGCGTACTTGATCGCGTTGGTCACGAGTTCGTTCACGAACAACCCGAGCGGGATCGCGAGATCGGCCGGCATCGTCACCGCCGCGGCCCGACAGCGCAGCGCGTGGGCGCCCGCACTTTCCGTCAGCTTCTCGCATAAAGCTTCGAGGAAGCCGGCCACATCGATCCGGGTGAGATCGGGCTGGCGCCAGAGCTGGTCGTGAACCTGGGCCACTGCCTCGACGCGGGCGCGTGCATCGGCCAGAGCGCTCTTCACGCTTTCGTTCTCGGTGCCGCGCGCTTGGAGCGCAAGCAGGCCGGCCACCACGGCGAGGCTGTTCTTGACCCGGTGGCTCATCTCGCGGCTCAGGAGGTCCTGTCGCTCCAGCGCGACCTTGAGCTGCGCTTCCGAACGCTGACGCTCGATCGCGCTGCCGAGCAGGTTGGCGAAGCCCTGCATGAAGGCGATGTCGGCCGGGCCGAACACGCCCTCGCGGGTGTCGTCCACCTCCAGCACGCCGTAATGGCCATCCCGATTGGTGATGAGGACGTTCACCGCCCGGCGGATGCCGTGGCTTGCCATCAGTTCCGGTGTTCGGAAGCGGGTTTCGTTCTCCAGATGATTGGAGATGACGGGCCGTCCGGTCTTCAGGGCGTAGCCGGCAGGTGAGGCGAGGTCGGCGCCGATCACCGCGCGGCCGACACAGTCCGGCTCCCAGCCGACGCCGGCGCAGACGAGGAGCACATCCTGGGCCGGCTGGTATTCGAGCGCCTTGCAGAACTGGGCTTGCATCCCCTCCGCACAAAGTTCGGTCGCCCGCTGCAGGAGCGGAAGGAGTTCGGTGGCGCGCAGCGCCTCCACGCCGAAGTCGGACAGGATTGCCTGCTGGCGCAGCCGAAGGTCCAGGGCCTCCGGCGAAATCTCGGTCATGGGGTCGTCTCAGGGTTCCCTGGATGCGGGTCTTCGCGCACGCACTGCGCGATTGCAGACGACCGTGTCGGCAATGTGGGAGAGATGCGGTTGCGATGAGAGATGGATTGTGAAGTTCAAATGGAAAGGGCCGGCCGAACCGCGCCCTTCCCTGCCTGGCCTGTCTCAGGGCTTGGCGTCGAGGAGCTTTTCCGCGCGGGTGACGGCTGCCTCGCAGCCCTTGGCGTCGCCCTTGCCGTCGGCGGTGCGGGCTTCCTCCAGGGCGACCCGAGCCTGCTGGGCTTGGTCCCCGCCCTTGCCGGCTTCCGCCGATTTTTCGGGAGGTGCCTCGCGTCGGTCGGTCTGCCCGCCGGTGCCGGTCTGTCCCTCGCCCTCGCGATGGGCGGCGACGGTCTTGCTGCCGGTCGAGGCGGCGATCGACTCCGAGGCCTCGGCCTTCGCCCGTCCGTCCAGGGCGGCGATCCGGTCGGAGCAGGGCGAGGCGAGGGCCGGTCCGGCCAGCAGTGTTGCGAGAAGCGGTAGGCAGAAGGCGGCGCGTGCGGCCTGCATCATGGAGGGGCATCCTCTTCGTGGCGAATAGCGACGGAGAAAGCCGCGAGGACGCGTCCGGGTTGCCAGATGAACCGATGAGACCGCCCCTGCGATGGGAGCATGGCGGCGTCGTCGTGTCGGGAACGGCCGATCAGGCGGCCTTGATCGTCGAGAGGAAGCCGCTCACGGCGGTGCCGAGTTGTGCGGAGCGGCGGGTGAGTTCCGAGGCCGAAGCGAGAACCCGAGCCGAGGCGGCGCCGGTCTGACCCGCCACGTCCCGCACGGCCGCGATGTTGCCGGTCACGGAGTGGGTGCCCTGCGCCGCCTGGGCCACGTTGCGCACGATCTCCTGTGTGGCGGCGCCCTGCTGCTCCATCGCCGCGGCCACGCCGCCGGCGATGGCCTGCAGCTCGACGATGGTTCGGCCGATCGCCTGGATGGCATCCACCGCCTGCCGCGTCTCGCTCTGGATGTCGCCGATCTGCGCGGCGATCGTCCGGGTGGCCTGGCTCGTCTGCGCGGCCAAGTCCTTGACCTCGCCCGCGACCACGGCAAAGCCCCGTCCCGACTCGCCGGCCCGCGCCGCCTCGATCGTGGCGTTCAGCGCCAGCAGGTTGGTCTGGCCGGCGATGCTCGAGATCATGCCGACGACGGCGCCGATCTTCTCCGCACCTTCGGACAGGTTGCGGATGATCGCATCGGTGCGTGCGGCATCGGCGGCCGCCCGGTCGGACATGCCGGAGGAGCGGGCGACCTGTGCCGCGATCTCGCCGATCGACGAGGCCATCTCCTCGCTGGCGGAGGCGACCGTCTGCACGTTGGCCGACATCTGCTCGGCGGCGCCCGCGACGCTCGCCGATTGCTCGGTGGTGGTAGAGGCCGAGCGCGCCATCTCCTGCGCCGTCGCCTCCATCTCGCCGGCGGCGGAGGCCAGGGCGAGGGAAAGACCGGAGACTTCGACCTCGAAGCTCTGCATGGCCTGATCGAGGGTCCGGGACCGGCGCATCTTCGCTTCCGCGTCGTGGGCTCCGCGCAGGTCCGCGTCGCGGCGGGCAATCATCGCGTCCTTGAACACCTGAACCGCACGGGCCATCGCTCCGATCTCGTCACGCCGGGCCGCACCCTCGACCGGGACCGTGAGATCTCTCGCCGCGAGCCGGCTCATGGTGCCGGTGATGGTGTTGATCGGCCGGGCGACGCCGCCGACCACGGTCACGACGCCGAAGGCGAGGCCGCCGCAGGCCAGCAGCAGACAGGCCAGAATCGCCCCGCCCGACCAGCCGGCTGTGACCTGCGAGCGGGCGAACTCGGCCTGGCTCTCGCGGAGCTGCAGGGCGGTGAGCTTCGACATGGTCTGATGGAATTGCGGCATCCGCAGCAGCAGGGTCTCGTGCGCGGCGGCGTGTGCGTCGAGATCGCCCTGGGTCAACTGTGCGACGAGATCGGCGACCATCGCCCCGTTCCGGGTCATCTGCCCCTGCATCACCGCCACGAGCTTCGTCTCCTCGTCGGTGAGGTGGGTCGACACGTAATCGGACCAGGCCTTGCCGAGTTCGCGCGCGCTCCGCTCGATCGCAGCCGCGGCCACCTTCGGAACGCTCTGCCCCTCGGCAGCACCGCGCGACGTCTCGATGATGTGGTCGTAGCTGTCGCGCATAGCCAGAAACTGGCTCAGCGGGATCAGCCGATCCTCGAAATTCGTCCTGAGGCTCGCGTTGCTCCAGTAGAGCCCAAAACTGCCGACACCTGTCGAGATCAGGAGCAGCAATCCCATGAACGACAACATGAGAATCAGGCGGCTCTTGATCGTCACGGGCAACATGCAGGGCACCCCAGGGCGTTTCTCGCTTTGAGACCGATCCTGGCGCCGAAAGATGCAAGATAAGTAAAATATGTTGGTTCAAGCCGGAGTAAAATGCCGACAGCCGATACAATCTCAAGCTCGGAAGCGAGCCCGGAAGCGGGCGTTGCGAGGAGTTTCGCCGTTTGCCGGCACGATCGCGCGGATCATCCGCGCTGACGGGGTCCCGCAGGCGACGAAGAGAAGCGCCCCCGATGCGACCGGCCGAACCTCGCGAGAGGTGTGGTTGGCCGCGTCGAGGGCGCTTGTCGCGGACTCGGATGCGGACCGATCCCGGCTTTGGGCCGGGATCGGAGCGCGGATCAGGTGCTGAGCTGGTCGCGCAGCGGCAGCTCGCGCACCCGGCGTCCCGTGGCGGCGAAGACCGCGTTGGCGATGGCCGGCGCGACCGGGGGCACGCCCGGCTCGCCGACGCCGCCGAGCGGGCTGTCGTAGTCGTTCGAGGGCACGAGATGGACCCGCACCACCTTCGGGGCGGCGTCGATGCGGATGACCTCGTAGCCGTCGTAGTTCGCCTGTTCGGCCCGGCCGTTCTTGAAGGTGATCTTCGAGGTGAGCGCGAGGCCCATCCCCATGACCACCGCGCCCTCCATCTGCGAGCGGACGCGCTCCGGGTTCACCTGCGGCCCGCAATCGACGGCGATGTCGATGGCGTGGACCTTCACCCCACCCTTGTCATCAACCTCCACCTCGGCTGCGACCGCGGTGTAGGTGACGAAGCTGTAATGGCCGGCGATGCCCAGCCCCCGGCCCTTCTCCAGCTTGCGGCCCCACTTGGCGCCGTCGGCCACCGTCTCGATCACGCGGCGCAGGCGGCCGGTATCGACGGGGTAGCGCTTCGGATCCTCGCCGTAGTTCCAGACGTCGCCGATCTCAGTCGGATCAATCTTCCGGGCCGGGCCGATGAGTTCGAGGAGGTAGTCCTTCGGGTCGCGGCCCGCCGCGTGCGCGAGTTCGGCCACGAAGGACTGGATCGCGAAGGCGTGCGGGATGTTGGAGACCGAGCGGAACCAGCCGATCCGGGTATGGGCGGAGGCTTCCGGGTTCTCGAAGCGCAGGTTCTTCAGGGCGAGCGGGTTGTTGACGAGGCCCATGCCGAGCTCGAACGGCAGCTCATGCTTCGGGTCGGGCGCGAAGATCGAGCCGATCGTCGGCGCCACCGAGCGGTGGAGCCACGCCACCGGCATGCCCTTGTCGTCGACGCCCGCCTCGATCCGCTCGACCGAGATGGTGTGGTAGTAGCTGTGCTGGATGTCGTCCTCGCGGGTCCAGACCAGCTTGACCGGCTGGCCGTCCATGGCCTGCGAGCAGAGGGCAGCCTCGACCACGTAGTCGGGCTTCGACTTGCGGCCGAAGCCGCCGCCGAGCAGCGTCACGTTCACCCGCACCTTGTCGGCAGGCAGGTTGAGGCGCTTGACCACCCGGTCGTGCGCCGCCTGCGGACCCTGGGTGCAGGCCCAGATCTCGCAAGCGCCGTCCTTGATGCGGGCGACCGCGGCCGGCGGCTCCATCGGCGCCTGGGCGAGGTGGGGCACGAAGTACTCCGCCTCGAACTTCGCCTTGGCGGTCTTCATCGCCGCATCGACGTCGCCGGCCACCCGCACGACCTTGCCGGGCTTGCGTGCGGCGGCTTCGAGTTCCTTGCGGAAGGCGTCGGTGTCGTAGCCGGCGTTCGGGCCATCATCCCAGGTGATCTTCAGGGCCTCGCGGCCCTTCATCGCCGCCCAGGTGTTCTTGGCGATCACCGCGATGCCGCCGAGCGGCATGAACTCGGACGGGATCTCGCCGCCCTCGATCTTGAGGATCTTGACCACGCCCGGGACCTTCTTGGCCTCGGTGTCGTCGTAGCTCACGACCTTGCCGCCATAGACGGCCGGGCGCGCGACGACGGCGTAGAGCATCCCGTCGAGCTTCACGTCGAGGGCGTAGATTGCCTTGCCGGTGGTGATGTCGTGGTTGTCGATGAGGCCGATCTTGCCCTTGCCGATATAGCGGAAGGCCTCCGGCTTCTTGAGCTGCACGCTCTCGCGGGCCGGCACCGGCAGGGCGGCAGCGGCCTCGGCCACGTCGCCGTAGCCCAGCTTACGGCCGGACTTGGCGTGGGTCAGAACGTGACCCTCGGCCTTCACCTCACCCGCGGGCACGCCCCACTGCTTGGCGGCGGCCTGGATCAGCATCAGCCGCGCGGCGGCACCCGCATGGCGGAAATGCTGGAAGAAGTGGCGCAGCGAGCGCGAGCCGTCGGTGTCCTGGTTGCCGAAATGAGTCTCCTCGCCCCAGGCCTGGACCACCTTCACCTTCGACCAGTCGGCCTCCAGCTCGTCGGCAACGGTGAAGGCGATCGAGGTGCGAACGCCCTGGCCCATCTCGGAGCGGTGGTTGGTGACGGTGACGGTGCCGTCACGCGCGATCGCGACGAAGACCTTCGGATCGTCGCGCCAGCCGTTCGGCATGCCGTCGGCGCCGAACTTCTTAGCCTTCTGCTCCTCGGTCTGGCCCTCGTCGGCCTTGGCACGGTCCGAGAGCGAGAGGGCGAGCACCAGGGCGCCCATGCCGCCGAGGATGCCGCGGCGGCTGACATTGTCGAGCCGGACCGGGCCGGCGGAATCCTTGGAGGCGGCGAGTTCGGCCATCAGCTTGGCTTCGTGAATCACAGGCGCTCTCCCTTGTTCGCGGGCGCCGTCTGGCCGGCAGCCTGATGGATCGCGGCGCGGATGCGCGGATAGGTGCCGCAGCGGCAGATGTTGCCGCTCATGTTCTCGTCGATCTGGGCGTCGGTTGGCTTCGGGCTGTCCTTGAGGAGCGAGGCCGCCTGCATGATCTGGCCGGTTTGGCAGTAGCCGCACTGGGCCACGTTCAGGTCGCGCCACGCCACCTGGACCGGGTGGTTGCCGTCGGGGGAGAGCCCCTCGATCGTCGTGATCTCCTGGCCTTCCGCCGCCGAGACCGGGGTGATGCAGGCCCGCGCGGCAGTGCCGCCGAGATGGACCGTGCAGGCGCCGCACTGGGCGATGCCGCAGCCGAATTTGGTGCCGGTGAGGCCGAGCTCGTCGCGCAGGTACCAGAGCAACGGCATTTCGGGATCGCCGTCGAAGCTGCGTTCGGCTCCATTGACCGTGAGTTTTATCATCGCTGCCATCTGCCGTTTCAGAAGGAAGGGCGCGCGAGCGGCTGGAATGCGCGCCCGGCGGCCGGATCGATCTTCCGTTCCCCTTGGATGCCGTACCGGGACCGATCCGAGGCCCGACGGGCGGGTGGAGCGGTGCCGTGGCGGCCGGTTCACGGGCGAAGCCGTCCGGCTCTTGACTGTGCCTGTCGTCGATCGCGGGGGCGGCGTTGTCGCTCCGCCGCGACGATGCGGACGCCGTGAGGCGGCCTCGACTGCATTTCTTATCTGGAATTAATCAGAACTGGGAGGCTGTGGCAATCGCGCGACCGGGTCGTGTCCGATGCTTTGGTGCCCCAGATGCCGGGTCGGGCGCGATGGGCGGCAAACTGCGAAATCGTCTGTGCGATCCCACACACGAACTCGGCAGCAAATGTTGCGTCGAACCGCCCTAACCTCTGCGGCGGTCGTGATCGGCTTTTACGGATTCGGGCAGGCCCGCGTACCAAGCGGCGTAGGGCGTGTTGGCGATCATGCGGCGGTTCTGGTCGGGCGCGCCGTCGGTCCACCAGACCGGCCCGCGCTCGCCGAGCCCGTGCTTGGCGGCATCCACCGCCGCCCGTGCGCACGCGAGCGCCGCCGCCTCGCCGGAACGCTTGGCGGCCCGCACCGCGCGGCGGGCCTCCATAAGGTCACGGACCAAGCGGTCGCGCTGCATGGGTTCGAGGTCGGGCCGGTGACGCCGCCACAGCCGGCCGTGCACGACGATGTAGCGCCCATCCGGTGTTTCCAGCACCCGCATCGTCGCTTCTCCGCGCCGCTTCTCAGGATTTGCCGCCACGATGCCCCGCCGCTTCCGCCCCGTCCGGCACGGCGCCGCAGCGGACGCTTCGCGAGACGGGCCGAGGCGAAGGCGCTCGCTTCGCGCAATGGTTCCGGGGCCGTGTCTCAGGCGAAATCGCCGACTTGGTCGGCGACGATGTCGGGTGCCGTCACCGCGGCGTAGCCCGCCCGCCAGAGACGGTGCTCGTCCGAGCCCGCCGGATGCGGGTTGGCGGCTGCATCCTCGCGCCGCTCGGCCGCCCGGCGGCCGTCGAGATAGGCGGGCATGTTGGTCTCGTCGCCGTCGATGCCTTCGCCGATCGCTTCCATGGTTCGCCCTCCCCTCGCCGCCCGCGAGCCAAACGAATGGGCGAATCTATCATTGCCCGCAGGGATGGCGAGGGGCGGCACAGAACAACCCGCTGCCTTTCCAATGGGGCGGTGTTTGCGTTCGGACCCGGTTCACTTAAGCCGCGCTTAGGCTGACAGCCGCGGCGCCGGCCCCGCCGGAGACGCGTCGGCACTTGGCGCGTTTCACGAACGAGCCTGCACGGCCGGCCGCGTCGGCCGCACGACACAACACCGAGAACGGCCCCGAGAACGGCCCCGAGGACGCCATGAGCCGCCTGGACGAACTGAAGAACGACCCCGCCTTCCGCCAAGCCGCCCTTGCGGTGCGCGGGGCGGCCAGCACCCTGAGCGGCCGGGCCATGACCCACGAGGAGGCCGAGCTTCTGGTGAGCTTCGCGCTCGCCACCTACGCCAATGCCGGCGGCCTCGCCGAGCCGAGCCTGAGCCGGCTGGCCCGCTTCGCCGGCAAGGTCGAGCCCGATGCGAGCTTCGAGAGCCTCGAGAGCATGATGAAGCACTGAGGCCGGCAGGGGGCGCCAGCCCCCTGCCCTCCGTCCTCAGCCGAACGCGCCGACCTCGTGCTGGATGATCCCCGAGATCTCGCGGACCCGCTCGAACATTCGCCGGATCGGCCCGAACAGGGTGTTGTGCTCGGTCTCGTAGGTGCCGACGTCGCGCGGGCCCGGCGGCTCGCCGAAATTGAGGCCAAGCGTCGGGTCGGGCGTCACCGGGTAGATCTCGTCGAGCAGCTTCAGGCAGCCGTCGATGTCGAGGCGCAGGAAGCGCTCCAGCAGCATCTCGCGGGTCAGGCCCGCCTGCGGCCGGAAGTTCGGGATGTGGGCGGCCAGGAACCAGATCCGGTGGATCAGCGCGAGGCGGATCGCGTGGAGCAGGGCGAGCCGGGTCGACATCGTCGCCAGATCCGGCGCCGCCGCCTGGAGGAAGAGGCCGTCGCGGGTGAGCCGACCGAACAGGCGGCGCAGGTCGGGGGCGAGGTTCAGCCGCTCCAGCGCCGCGGCGATGGTGACGAGTTCGTCGCGGCGTGCGTCGCGCCGGGTACGCCGGGCGCGCTCCAGCCACACCGCCGGGTCGAGGGTATCGATATAGGCGCGCATCACGTCGAGGTCGCCGACGCTGGCGGCGTGCTGCACAAGGCGGAAGGCGCGGGAGAAGCGCACCGAATTCTGGCGCATGTGGCGGAACAGCTCCGGCGCCCGGTGCGCGGCGCGGCCGACGCCGTGCAGCGAGTTGGCGAGATAGCCGAGCTGCTGCAGGATCGCGTTGTTGGGGATCGCCCGCATCTGGCGCGGATGGGTGATCGCGGCGGGGCCGCCGCCATCCGACTGGCGCGCGACGGGGCGCGAGCCGGTGCGGTCGATCAGGCTCGGGCCGAAGGTGCCGAGGAGCGCCGCGTAGCCGCGGTCGTCCACCAGCGCTTCCATGTCCTGGCGGACCACGCGGAAGAACTCGGCGGCGAAATCCGCCTCCTCGTAGATCGGGTCGGCACCGGCGGGCGCCGCCTTCTCGTTGAGCGCGTAGTCGGCGAAGGCGTCGTCCTCGGTCAGCGCGTCGGCGAAGACGTGCTCGGCGATGCGCGCCACCGAGGCGCCCGCGAGTTCGGGGGAGCCGAACATCAGGTAGCCGTCCGAGCCCTGGAAGCTCGATTCGAGCCGCTCGCGGATGCCCGCCGCGGCGTCGCGCCGGCGCGAATCCTCCGGCGCGAGATAGGCGAGGCGGTCGCGCAGGGATGTCGGATGGGCGCCGCGGCCGATCGATTCTCCGTGGGTGTCGAAGATGACGAGTTCGATGTCGGACAGCCCGTTCTGCGTCATCAGTTCGGTGATGCGCAGGCGCAGGCGCTCGATCCAGAAGGTGGCGGCCAACTGCCCGACATAGCGCCCGGAATCCGAGTAGCCGAACTGGACGGAGAGCCGGCCGAGCCGCTTGAGGTGGGCGCGCCAATGCGGGTTGCGCAGCGCGTCGTCGAGCACGCGGATGCCCTGTTCCAGCGCGCTCGCCGTCTCGAACAGCGGCGTGATCTCGAGCTTGTCCGAGATGCCGTAGTGGCGCGCGAGCCAGAGGGCGGCGAGCAGGGTGTAGCCGGTCTCGGTCTCGGCGATGAGGAAGCGCACCGGATGGGTGCCGTCGACATGCTTGAGGATCTGAGTGATCGTCATCATCAGCCGCGCGGCCGAGGCGCGCTCGGCGGCGAGCGCCCCGAAATCGACCGGCACTGGGCGCACGTCGTTGAGCAGCGTGTTGATCGCCGAGAGGTGCGAGCGGCGCTGCGCCGCATCGGTCGGTTCGCCCTCGAGTTCGATGACCCGGCGCACCGCGTTGTGGATCTGGCTGGCGTTGAGCCGGAAATGCGGCAGGGCGTTCGACAGGCCGTGGGCGGCCACGCCGGAGCGCAACACGGCGATGGCACGACGATCCGCGTCCGACTCGGCGGCACCGAGCGCGGCGGCGAGACCGGCCAGGATCGGCCCGGCATCGGTCTGCGCCCGCTCCCGCTCGATGATGAGGGCCAGCGCGAAGCGGTGGACCGCCTCCAGGGACGGCTTGGTGCCCAGCAGCGGCGCGCCCGCGAGCTGGCGCTCGACGGCGTCGCGCGCGCCCGCCGTCAGCTCGCGCACGACGCGGGTGGCGGGGATGTCGGGCAGGTCGCGCAGCAGGCGGTCGTACTGCATGCGCTTCGAGATCAGCCGGTAGCGCATCGTGTCCCACCAGCCGATATCGGTGCGGCCGTCGGTATCGCAGCCGACCCAGCTCGCGATGGCGAGTGGCTTGGGCACCAGCTCGGTCCAGCGGTCCGGCCAGCGGGCGCGGGCGGCGTCGAGGATCGCGCCGTTGAAGGCGTCGATGGCCGCGCGGCCGTGGTTGGCGGCGACACAGGCCTGCTCGAACTCGTCGTCGAGGCTGATCTGCGGGTCGGGCCGGGTCGAGCGGGCGGCGGCCTCGCCGATGATCGGGGCGCGCTTGTCGGCATCCGCCAGCGAGGCGGCCCGCGCGATCCGCTCGGCCACCGCCCGCGGCATGCCGAAGGTCGGATGCGCCGTGAACACCGCAGCAAAGGCGGTGCGGCCGACGCGATCGCGGAACGTCTCGAAATCGCCCGAGCCCCGCGACACCGCCGCCACGAGCCGGTTGGCGAGGTCCACCACGGCGGCCGGCTCCCCGGCCGATGTGTCGGCATCGAGGCCGACATAGGCGCGCAGCCGCTCGGCGCGCGCCGTGAGCGCCCGCCGCCGCAGAGTGGCGAGCAGCGCATCGAGATCCGACTCCCCGATCTCGTCGCGGTCGATCCGGCGCGTGATCGCGAGCGTGACGGCCAGGACAGGATTGCGGAACGGATCCTCGCTCGCCTGCTCGCGGGTGCGGGCGACGAGGTCGAGAAGCTCGGCTTCCAGGTCGCGATCGGCCGCTTCGCGACCGTCGACGGTGCGATCCGCGGGTTGCGTTTGGCCGAAGCGGGGGTCTTCGAGGGGCATCGAGCGTTCCTGGTCGTGCGCGGCCGGTGACCGTCGGACGGCGGCGCCCACGCGGTTCTCACCCTTCGGCCCGCGACGCAAGGACCGTTCCTGCAGGGGACCCCGTCTCAAGGCTCCGTGTCCCTGAGCGCGTGCAACGGCGCGTGATCCGGTCTAGGGTCGTGCCGATCATGGAGACCCTGGTGATCCTGGCCGCGGTGGCGGCGACCCTGCTCGCCTGCATCTTCGTGGTCACCCTCTCCAAGGGGCCGCGCCAGCCTCCCCTGCGCCTTCCCCGCGAGGAGGAATGGGCCGACAACGCGGACGAAGTCTCGAAGGTGCTGACCGCCGCCGAACCCAGCCCGATCGACCGCGGGGCGCAGGTGCTCGATGCCCGCGCCCTCGATGCCCAGGTCATGGGCGGCCGGATGGCCGAGGGTCCCGTGATCGAGGGCCGGATCATCGAGGGAGAGGTGGTGGACGGCGCGGCAAGCGTGCGCGGCGCCGGGACATCAAAGAGGTTCGAAGCGGAAGAACTCGATAGCCGGATGCTCGATCAACTTCTCGACCAGCAGAACCGGGCGCTGAAACAGGCGCTGGAGCCCGACGCGACCCCGCCCTCCGAGGCGAAGGACCGGCCGGCCCGATGAGCCCGATGAAACGGAGCGTCCCGATCATCGCCCTCGCGGCGGCGTGGATGGCGGTCGCCCCGGCGACGATCCCTGCCGCCCGCGCGCAGGACGAGGCCCCCGCCGAGTCCGAGGCCGTGCCGGAGGCGCCGAAGCCGAAGCCGCGGCCCAAGCCCAAGCCCAAGCCGAAACCGGAGGCCAAGCCCGAAGCGAAGTCCGACGCCACGCCCGCAGCCTCGGCGCCCGCGGACGCGAAAGCCGTGGACACGAAGCCCGCCGCTGTGCCGGCCGCGGCGGCCCCCGCGGCTGATCCGGCTCCCGTCGCGACGAACTTCGCCGCGCCGCCGGTGGTCTGCGAACCGGACCAGGCGGTCCGCTATCAGGGGGCCAGGAACGTCGATCTGTGGGTGACGCGCAGCGGCACCATCACCATCGACAACCCCCTGCGACCGCTCACGCCCGACGTCACCCGCGTGCTCCAGGTCGTGGTCGCCGGCAAGGTCGCCACCGCCTACGGGCCGGACCTGCTCTCCCTGCGTCGCGGAGGATCGCCGGCGACGCTGGAAGGGACCATCGGCGGGAAGATCCAGTGGAACCCCTCTTTGGTGGCGCTTCCCGACAGCCTTCCGATCAATACCGAGACCAGCGAGCCGCTGGCCGAGCTGCGCTTCCGCGAATGCGGCACCGCGCCCTCGGGCAAGCTGCTGCCGCCGCCCAAGGCCCGCCGCATGGCGCCGACGCCCGAGGCCATCGCGGCCGAGGCGGAGAAGGCTGAGAAGGCGGCCAAGGCCGCGGCGCGCGAGGCCGCGAAAGCCGCGGGCGTGAAGCCACCGCCCGGCGCGCCGCCGCCACGCCTGCCAGGTTCGGCCCTGCCGCAGGGGGCGATTCCCTGACGCAGCCGCCTGCCATCCTCGTGGTGGGCGGGGCCGGCGCCTTCGGGGCGCGGCTCGTCGCCGGGCTCGCCGCTACCACCGATCTCGCCGTGATCGTCGCCGGCCGCGACCGGGCCAGGGCGGAAGCCGTGGCCCGCACCGTGCCGGAGGGGCGCGGCCGGGCGGCGCGTCTCGACGCGACGCGGGTCGAGGCGGCCGACCTGCGCGCGCTCGGCGCCGCCATCGTGGTGGATGCGGCCGGACCGTTCCAGGGCGGCGCGCCGACACTCGCGCGCGCGGCGATCGAGGCCGGCCTGCCCTATCTCGACCTCGCCGACGGCCGTGACTTCGTGGCGGCCTTCCCCGCCCTCGACCCGCTGGCACGGGCCAACGGCGTCGTCGCGCTGACCGGCGCGAGTTCGACCCCTGCCTTGTCGAACGCCGCCCTCGACGCGCTGACCGACGGCTGGCGCTCGGTCGAGACGGTGCGGGTCGTCATCGTGCCGGGCAACCGGGCGCCCCGCGGCCTCTCGGTGATGCGGGCGATCCTCTCCTATGCCGGCCGGCCGGTGCGGCTCCTGCAGGCCGGCACCTGGCGGAGCCGGCCCGGCTGGGGCCTGCTGAGCCGGATCGCCGTGCCGGGCCTCGGCCGGCGCTTCGCCAGCCTGTGCGAGACGCCCGACCTCGACATCCTGCCCGCCCGCTTTCCCCGTCTGCGCACGGCCCTGTTTCGGGCCGGGCTCGAATTGCCCCTGCTGCACCTCGGCCTGAGCCTCGCGAGCCTGCCGGTGCGGTGGCGCCTCCTGCCTTCGCTCGTGCCGTTCGCCCGCCCCTTCCTCGTGATCGCCGGCTGGCTCGATCGCTTCGGCAGCGACAGCGGCGGCATGAGCGTCGAGGTTCTGGGCCGTGATGCGTCGGGCCGGCCGACGCGTGCCGTGTGGAGCCTCGTCGCGGAGGCCGGCGATGGGCCCTCTGTCCCGACCCTGCCCGCCCTTGCTGCGATCCGCCGGCTCACCGATCCCTCCGCCGCACCGATCCCTGTGGGCGCCTATCCGTGCGTCGGCGTGCTGCCGCTCGCTGCGATCGAGGCGGAGATGGACCGCCTCGCCATCCGCACTCGCCGCGACGTCGATCACCCCGTGCCCTTGATCGAGCGGGCGCTCGGAGCCGGCTTCGCGCAACTGCCCGAGGCGGTCCGCGCCCTGCACGGCTCGGTCGGCGATGGCGCCTTCCGCGGCCGGGCCGAAGTCCGGCGCGGACGCGGTCCCGTCGTCGCCCTCGTCGCCCTGCTGTTCCGGCTGCCGCCGGCCATGGCGGACGGGCCGATCCGCGTGACGATCGAGCCCGACCTCGAGGCCGGCGCGGAGCGCTGGACGCGCTGGTTTCCGGGCCGCCGCTTCTCCAGCCGGATGCAGCGCGTCGGATTCGACGGGAGCGGGCAGGTGCGCGAGCATCTCGGCCCGTTCGCGATGGATCTCGCGGTGAGCGGCCACGCGGACGGGCTCGACATGGCGGTGACGGGCTGGCGGCTCGGCCCGCTGCCCCTGCTACACGCCCTGCGGCCGACGACGCAGGCGAGCGAGCGGGTCGATGGAGAGGGCCGCTTCCGCTTCGACGTGGCCCTGTTCCTGCCGCTCCTCGGGCTGCTCGTGCATTACCGCGGCTGGCTGGTCCGCTGCGACGGGAGAGAGGACGAGACCCCATGAGCGACGGTCTGACGGCGGCGCAGGTGATCGAGGCCCTCGCGCTCAAGCCCCATCCGGAGGGCGGGCATTACCGCGAGACGTTTCGCGATCCGCGCCAAGTGGAAGGCCGCTCGGTCGGCACCGCGATCTACTACCTGCTGGGTGTGGGCGAGACCTCGGCCTGGCACCGGGTGGACGCGGCCGAGATCTGGCACTGGCATGCCGGTGCGCCGATGGTGATCACGATGAGCCCCAACGGCCACGACGCCTCGGCCCATCATCTCGGACCTGACCTCCTGCGCGGCCAACGCCCGCAGCTCGTAGTGCCCGCGGGGCACTGGCAGACGGCGACCAGCCTCGGCGCCTGGACGCTCGTCGGCTGCACGGTCTCGCCGGGCTTCGCGTTCGCGGGCTTCGAGATGGCGCCGGAAGATTGGCGCCCGACCCCGCGGCGCTGACGGCGGGGCGGCGTGCGGGACTTCGACCGAGGCCCCCAGGCGACCCGATCCGGTGCTACAGCGTCACCAGAATCTTCCCGAACACCTTGCGCGATTCCAGGCGCTCCAGCCCCTGCGCGAAGTCGGCGAGCGGCAGCACCGTATCGACGACGGGGGTGAGGCCGGCGGCCATCTTGTCGAGGCTCTGGCGGATGTTGGCGATGCGGCAGCCGAACGAACCGGTGATGCGGTACTGCTGCTGGAACAACTGCATCAGGTTCATCTGCACCGAGACGCCCGAGGTCGAGCCGCAGGTGACGAGTCGCCCGCCCCGCTTGAGGCAGAGCAGCGAGCCGTTCCACGTCTCGGGCCCGACATGCTCGAACGCGACGTCGACGCCCTTGCGCTTGGTCAACCGCCGCACCTCGCCCTCGAAGCGCTCCTCGCGGTAGTTGATGACGTGGTCGGCGCCGAGCGCCTTGGCCTTCTCGCCCTTCGCGTCGTCGCCCACCGTCGTGTAGACCGTGCAGCCGATTGCCTTGGCCATCTTGATCGCCGCCGTTCCGATTCCCGAGCCGCCGGCCTGGACGAGGATCGACTCGCCGGGCTCCAGCCGCGCGTTATCGAACAGCATGTGCTGGACGGTGCCGAAGGCGATGCCGGCGCAGGCCGCCTGGACGTGATCGACGCCACCCGGCACCTTCACAACGAGCCGGGCCGGCAGGTTGACCCGCTCGCGGGCGAAGCCGTCGAGATGGAAGCCCATGACCCCGGAGACGTCCTCGCACAGGTTGTCGCGGCCTTCGCGGCAGGCGCGGCACGTCCCGCAGGTCAGGGCGCCGTAGGGCACCACGGCATCGCCGACGGAGAGCCCCTCGACGCCTTCGCCGACCGCCGCGATCTCGCCCGCGGCCTCCGCGCCGACGGTGAGCGGCAGCTTGCGCTTGGCGAACGCCATGCCGCGAAAGCCCCACACGTCGATGAAGTTGAGCCCGACCGCGCGCACCCGGAGCTGCACCTCGCCCGGCCCGGGCGCGGGCGGCGGCTCGACTTCGGTCAGGCGCAAGTCGCGGTCGCCGAAGAGCTGGAGGGCTTGCATCAGGATCGATCTCGTCTGCGCGGAGGAGGGCTCGTCACCCTCCTCGAAGATGGCGGTTGCCGCGCGGAAACCCTGCCCCGCTTCGCGGCGCCGGACGTGTCCGGGCAGCCGGGCTTATCGTTCGAAACCGGCCGCGGCTCAATCCGGTGGCGGGCTCCGGCTCGAAACGGCGGCAGGGATCTCGGCCAAGAGCATGAAAGAAGAAAAACAATTCGAGGTTGAAAGGTCTTGCCGATGTCGTTTGCGATTGATCCATTGTGGCGAGCGACTGTTCAGTAATAGGGGCGTGACTTTCCGATTCGAACGTGTTTCTGGCGCCGGATGAGCGTGCACATGACAGTCTGGCCGATCGGCAGCGGCGAGATGGTCGAGCGTATCCGGACTTTTGCCTGGGCGACGACGGGCCTGGGTCCGATGCAGGACTGGCCGCAGAGTCTGAAGACGGCCGTGGAGATGACGGTCGGCTCGGCCCTGCCGAGCCTGCTCGCCTGGGGGCCGGACCTCACGCTCCTCTACAACGACGCCTACATCCCCATCCTCGGCGCCAAACACGCGGCGCTCGGGTCTCCGCTCGCCGAAGTCTGGCCGGAAGTGTCCGATCACGGGATGATCGCGGCCGCGCTCCGGGGCGAGACGCAACGCCACACGGATGAGTTCTTCGAATTGCCGTCCCGCGCGGAGCGGCCGGTCGGCTGGTTCACCGCGAGCTGGATTCCGCTCCGGGACGAGGCCGGCACGATCCGAGGTCTGTACGCCGTGATCTTGGAGAATACGGCGCGCATCCTCGCCGAACAGGCCCTGCGGGAGAGTGAGGAGCACCTGCGTCACACCGTCGAGTTCAATCCGCAGATCTCATGGACGGCCGACCGGGACGGGGCCATCGACTTCATCCCCACGCGGTTCCGCGAATGGACGGGCGTCAGCGGTTACGGGAAGAGCTGGATCGAGGTGCAGCACCCGATCGACGCCCAGGCCACGATCGAGCGCTGGATGACGTGCGTCCGCACCGGCGAGCCGCTCGATATCCAGCACCGCGTGCGCATAAACGGCTCGGATGCGTATCGGTGGTTGCGGTCCCGCGCCTATCCGCGTCGCGACGCGCAGGGCAGGATCGTCCGCTGGTACGGAAGCACCGAGGACATCCACGATTTCAAGATCACCGAACAGGCCCTTCGCCAGCGCGAGGAGCAGCAGGCCTTCCTGCTCCGGCTCAGTGACGCGCTCCGTCCCCTCGCCGATACCGCCGCGATACAGGCCGAAGCCTGTCGCCTCCTGGGGGACCACCTCGATGCGGACCGCACCTTCTGCGCAGCGATCGAGCGGCCGAAGGACCAGTTGGTCGTGGAGCGGGAGTATCTGCGCAAGCCGTTGCGACGCGGCTATGTGGGCATGCATCCCCTCTCGCGTGTCCGCTGGCTGGCCCCGCTCTATCAGGCGGCGAAGCCGGCCGTCCTGACCGATGTCTCCGCCACCGATCTGATACCGGAGGCGGATCGAGCGATCCTGCAGGAGAGGCAGTTCGTCGCCTGGATCGGAGCGCCCCTCGTCAAGCAAGGCGAATTGGTCGGGACGCTCAACGTCATCTGCGCCGAGCCGCGCGACTGGACCGAGTCGGAGGTCGCGCTCGTCGTCGAGACCGGGGAGCGCATCTGGGCGGCGATGGAGCGGGCCCGTGCCGAGAGGAGCGTGCGCGAGGCCGACATGCGGCTGCGCACCATGGCCGACGCCGCGCCGGTCCTCCATTGGGACGTGGACACTCAGGGCGCCATCTTCGTCAACGAGCACTACCTCGCCTTCTTCGGCGTGGACTTCGACGTCCTCGCGCGCGACGGCTGGGAGAGGTTCCTGCATCCCGCGGATGCGGAGCGGCATGTCGCTCTCTTTCGGGAGGCGTTCGCGCAAGGCCGTCCCTTCGCCGACGAGGCCCGGTTCCGCCGCGCCGACGGACAGTACCGCTGGCTCAGCAGTTCGGGCCGGCCGCTGGAGGATGGCCGCTTCGTCGGCGTCTCGATCGACGTGACCGAGCGACGGCAGGCCGAGGAGCGCGTCAGGCGCAACAACGCCGTTCTTCAGGCAATCAATCTCGTCTTCAGCGAGACGCTCGGCGCGTCATCGGAAGAGAGTCTGGCGCGCATCTCCCTCGATCTGGCCGAGGAACTGACCGACAGCGCCATCGGCTTCATGGGCGAGATCGACGAGGCGACCGGGCGCCTCGACGGCCTGTTCTTCAGCGACCGGAGCCGGGCCCATTACGCCGTGCTGGCGGGTGAGGGAGGCAGCGGTCTCCCGCCGGGCAAATTGGACCTGGGTCTTGCCGTTCACGGCATCTACGGGCGGGTGCTGCGGGACGGGGAAAGCTTCATCGTCAACGACCTCGCCTCCCACCCCGATCGCGTCGGCACGCCCGCCGGCCACGTGCCGTTGACCGCCTTTCTCGGTGTCCCGCTGAAGCAGGGCGACAAGACCCGGGGCCTGATCGGACTCGGCAACCGCCTGGGTGGCTACCGCCCGGAGGATCTGGAGGCGGTCGAGGCGCTGGCGCCCGCGATCTGGCACGCCCTTCGGGCGAAACGCGCCGAGCTGCGCCTGCGCGAGAGCGAGGAGCGCTTCCGGCAATTTGCCGAGGCCTCGTCCGACGTGCTCTGGATCCGCAACGCGGAGACGCTCGAAATGGAGTTCATCAGTCCGGCGCTGCGGACCGTGTACGGCGTCGATCCGGATATTCTCGGGGGCGATGTCCGGCAATGGGCCCGCCACATGCTGCCGGAGGATCGCGAGCGCAGCTTCATGAATCTGCAACGGGTGGCGGGCGGCGAGTCGCTGGTCAACGAATTCCGGATCCAGCGCCCCGTCGACGGCGCCTTCCGCTGGATCCGTAGCACGCTCTTCCCCCTGCGCGACGAGCAGGGCCGGGTGCGGCGCATCGGTGGTTTGTCCTCCGACACCACCGAGGCCAAGCTGTTGACCGGGCACCAAGCCGTGCTGTTGGCCGAACTGCAGCACCGGGTTCGCAACATCATGGCGGTGACCCGCTCGATCGTCGCCCGCACCGGCGAGCGGGCGGAGTCCGTGGCGGATTACGCGTCTCTCGTCGGCGGACGGCTTCTCACGCTCTCCCGCGTCCAGGCGCTTCTCACCCGCTCCGCCAATGCGGGCGTGCCGGTGGCGACCATCGTCCACGACGAGGTAAGCGCCCAGGCCCTGCGCGAGGACCAGTACGACCTGTCCGGACCCGAAGTCGAACTGTCGCCCAAGGCCGCGGAGATCCTGACCCTCGCGGTGCACGAACTGGCGACGAACGCGCTGAAATACGGTGCGCTGGGGGTGCCGGAGGGCCGCGTGCGGGTGCGTTGGGCTCTGTTCGAGAAGCGCGGCGAAACCTGGCTGGGCTTCGATTGGGTCGAGGCGGGCGCTCCAAACGCGGCGCAGGACGTGAGCCGAAACGGGCACCCCGCCTCCGTCCGCAATGGCTTCGGCCGTGAATTGGTCGAAGGGCGCCTGCCCTACGAGCTGGGCGGACGCGGCCGCCTGGAGATCGGCCCGGACGGGGCCCGGTGCCGCCTCGAATTTCCGCTGCGCGACGAAGCGAGCATTCTGGAAACGGATGCCCCGCAGCGTGCGACCGTGTCCGGAGGAGCGCTCGACATGACCGGCCAAGCAGACCTGAGCGGCCACCGCGTCCTCGTGGTGGAGGACGATTACTACCTCGCGACCGACACCGCCCGCGCGCTTCAGGGAGCGGGGGCGGAGGTGATCGGCCCCTGCCCGACCGAGGAGGCCGCCCGCGAGGCCCTCGAGGACGGCCGGCCGGCGGCGGCTCTGGTGGACATCAACCTAGGCTCCGGACCGTCCTTCACCCTGGCGGCCCTTCTGCGCGAGCGCGGCGTGCCGTTCGTGTTCATCACGGGCTACGACGAGGGCGTGATCCCACCGGACTTCGCCGATGTGGGGCGCCTTCAAAAGCCGGTCGAGCTGAAGCGCGTCGTCCATTTCCTCGCCGACACGCTGCTGGCCGAGCCGTAGATCGACGCCCGAGGAGCGTCCGGGATATCGGCCGGGGCGATGCTCTCGGCCCATGTTTCGACGCGTCTTCCGCCAAGAGCCTGCGGCTGCCTCTCGGGTGGCGTTCCGAGGGCCGCTCAATCCGGCGTGAGGTAGCGCCGCCGGGCCCATCCAAGGGTGCGCTCGAATTTCACCCGGCACCATGTCAGGCCGCTCGGCGTCTCATTGGTGCAGCCGAAGCCGAGGACCCGGCGGCCGGCCGGGATCTGTCCCAGCGCCGGCGCGCCCGCATCCGGCGCCTCGCGGATCGTCAGGCTGTCGTCCCGCGGCAGGCCCTCGACCCGGAACGTCTCGGCCGCCCGAACGGAGACGCCGCCCGCGAGGATGAGGGCGACGGCGAGGGCGGGCAGGGAGCGGGGCATCGCGGTCGCGCGTCAGGTCCGATGGATGCCCATCATCGCGGTCAACCCGCCATCGACCGGCAGTACCGCCCCGGTAATGTAGGCCCCGCCCTCGCCGACGAGGAAGGCGGCCAGCGCCGCGACTTCCTCCGGCCTCGCGAAGCGCCCGAGCGGGATCTGGCGCTCGATGCCCTCGCGGTGGCTCGCATAGCCCGCCAGCATCTCGGTATCGATGAAGCCGGGCGCGATGACGTTGACGGTGACGCCGCGCTTGGCCGACTCGATCGCCAGCGTCCGGCAATAGGCGATCAGCGCGCCCTTGGTCGCCGCGTAGGCCGCGTTGCCGGCATTGGCCTGAAGCGCCGCCACCGAGCCGATGGCGACGATGCGGCCGGCGCGCGCCCGGATCATGCCGCGCACCAGCGCCTTGGCGATCCGGGTCATCGACCAGAAATTGACCTGCATCGCGGCTTCCGACCGGTCGCGGTCGAGCATGGCCGCGAGCGCGTCCGCCGACTGACCGGCATTGTGGACGTAGCCGTAAAAGCCCTCGGCCTCGGCCCAATCGCAGAATGCCTCCACCGCATCCCGGTCCGACAGGTCGAGGGCGCGCGCGGTGATCCGGCCCTCGCCATGCGTCTGCGCCAGTTCGTCGGCGAGCGCCCCGGCGCGCTCCGGCGAGGAGCGGTAGGTGAAGGTCACGGCGTAGCCGGCCGAGGCCAGGGCGCGGACGGTCGCCGCACCAAGACCCGAGGCGCCGCCGACGACGAGGACGGATTTCGGCGTCCCGCTCTTGTCCGTGCTCATGCGGGCTCGTCTCCCAGGACGAGGCAGGTATTCTGCCCGCCGAAGCCGAAGGAATTCGACAGGACCCGCGAGACGGAGGTGTCGCGGGCGGTTCCCACCACGTCGAGGAGCAGCGCGGGATCGGGCAGAGCGTAGTTGATCGTCGGCGGGATGCGCCCCTCGCGGATCGTCAGCAGCGAGACCACCGCCTCGATCGCGCCGGCCGCCGTCAGCGTGTGGCCGATCATCGACTTGTTGGACGAGATCGGCAGGCCCGCGATCCGCTCGCCGAACACCGCCGAGCAGCCGAGCGCCTCCATCTTGTCGTTCTCCGGCGTCGAGGTGCCGTGCGCGTTGACGTGATCGATCTGATCCGGCCCGATCCCCGCGTCGTCGAGCGCCGCGCGCATCGCTGCGATCACCGGTGCCCCGTCGGGGCTGGAGCGGGTGCGATGGAAGCCGTCGCCCTTCTCGCCGCAGCCGAGCACGTAGCCGAGGATCTTTGCCCCGCGCGCCCGTGCCGATTCGGCGCTTTCCAGCACCAGGGCGGCGGCGCCCTCGCCCATGACGAAACCGTCGCGGTTCTTCGAGAACGGCTTGGAGGCAGCCTCCGGCGGGTCGTTCTGCGTCGACAGCGCCGAGAGCAGGGAGAAGCGGATCAGCGATTCGGGGTTCACCGAGCCATCGGTGCCGATGCAGAGCGCGGCTTCCATCTCGCCACGGCGGATCGCCTCGACGCCGAGCTGGATCGCGGTGGCCCCCGACGAGCAGGCGGTCGAGAGCGAGATCGGTGAGCCGCGGGTCCCGAAGCGGTCGGCGAGCCGGTCGGCCACCGTGCCGAAGATGAACAGGTCGTGCCACGCATCGAAGCGTCGGGTCGCAGCGGCGCGTTGGAGGCCGGCATAGCTCACCTCGTCCGGCTCGCCCGCGGCCTCTGCCAGCGCTTGGCGCTGCGGCCATTCCATCTCGACCGGCGGCACTGCCACGAACAGGCCGCCGGGAAAGCCCGCGCCGATGCCGGCCTGGCTCACCGCCTCCTCGGCCGCGACCATGGCGAAGCGTTCCGACAGGAGCGGCGCCACCAGCGGATCGGTGTCGAGGAAATCGACGGTGCCGGCGATGCGGGTGCGCAGGCCATCGGTGGGAAAGCGGCTGATCGCACGGATGCCGGAGCGCCCGGCGGTCAGCGCGTCCCAGTTCTCGGTGACGCCGCGGCCGAGCGAGGTGACGATGCCGAGGCCCGTCACCGCGACGAGCGGGCGTCCCTGGGCGTCGTGGGTGGATGAGGAGCGCGGTTCTGCCATCGGGGCCTCAGACAATCATTTCAGGCCGGCACGCATCCGGGCCGCGGCGGCGGCGATCTCCGGACCGGTGGCCCTCTTTCCTGCCTTGTCGTCTTCCGAAAGCCGACGGCCGCCTTTCGGGACGATGCTTTCGGCTGTTGTATCCGCATCGTCTTTTTCCAAAAGCCGGAGGCCACCTTTCGGGACGATGCTCTATCCTCTTGTTTTCCGCATCGTCTGGTTCCGAAAGCCGGTGACCACCTTTCGGGACGATGCTCTAGACCTTCACGACGCGGATAACGCCCTCGCCGCGGCGGTGGCCGACGGAGGTGACTGCCACCTCACGGGCGGAGCCGACCGCGCAGAGCGCGGATGCCAAGGCCGCCCCGAACGGAGCCGCGACCTCCATCGGATGGCCGGCCACGTCGCCCGTGGCGCGGATGCCCACACCCGGTAGAGCCGTATGGATGCCCGCGATCTCTTCCGCGGCGAGATCCGACAAACCGGTGGCGCCGGAGAGAACCACGTCCGGCCGTTCGATTCCCGCCTCGCCGATCAGGCGGGTCAGGCTCGCCGAGACGCTGCCCGGCGCGCGGGCGATCCGGTCGTTGGCCACCGGCATCAGCCGGGCGAAGGCCCGTGCGCCGCGGGCGGCGGCGTGCTCGGCCGCTTCCAGCACGAGGAAGGCGGCGGCGCTGCCGAGCACGAACCCGCCCTTCCCCTCGCCTCCACGCTCGAACACCGGCCGGTAGGCGGGCTTCAGGAGGTAGCCACCCATCTCGTGGATGACCATCACGTCCGGCCGCTCCGCGTTGTAGGACCCGCCCACCATCATGGTCTCGACCTGACCCGAGGCGATCCGGGCATGCGCGATGCGCAACGCATCGACCCCGCTCGACTCCTCGCCCATGAAGGTGCGCGAGGCGCCGGTGACGCCGTGGACGATGCTGATATTGCCCGCGAGCAAATTCGAGAGCTGCGCCAGGAACAGCGTCGGCCGCAGGTCGTTCAGGAGCCGCTCGTTGAGGAACGCGCCGGGATCGTTGGTCCCGCGCAAGCCCGTGAGGATCGTCCCGTCGACCGTGTAGTCGCGCTCGCCGCCGCCCGCCGCCACCACGAGCGGGAGCGCCGACTTGAAGCCTGCATCGTCCTTCACCCCGGCGGAGTCGAGGGCGAGGCCGGCGGCGTACACGCCGAGCCGCTGCCAAAGCTCCATCTGGCGCTGGTCCGACTTCTTCGGGATCTGCGTGTCGAGGGCGAGCGGCGCCACCGGATGCACCGGATAGGGCGCGAAGGTCTCGGTATCCGTGCGCGGCGGCGCGTCCGAGGCAAAGGCAGTCAGATGCGCCTCGATCCCCTCGCCGGCGCAGGAGACGAGGCCGATCCCGGTGACGACGACGTCGCGGGTCTGGAAGCGGCTCACGGCTGCTCTCCCTCCAGGAGGCCGATCGTCCGGGCGCGTTCGCGGATCAGCGATTCCATGGTGGCGGGGAACGGCATGGTGCGGAAGCGCAGCTCCGCGTCGCAGAGCGCCCTGCCCTCGTGGCGGATGGCGGCCTTCGTCACCGCGTAGCCCGAGCCGTCGTGCTCCAGGCTCGCCGTGATGTCGAGGGCCGCGCCGGGGCCGACGAAGGAGCGGAAGCGCGCCTTGTCCACGGCCATGAGGAACGGCATCTGCGCGAAGTCGAGATGGGCGAGCACGAGGTAGCCGGAGGCCTGCGCCATGGTCTCGGTGAGGAGCACGCCCGGCACCAGCGGGTGGCCGGGGAAATGGCCCTCGAAGACGGGGCTCGCCTCAGGCACGCGCGCGCGCGCCTCGATGCGGCCGGCGGCGCGGTCGAGCCGCACCACGGAATCGATCATCTCGAAATATTCGAGCCGCATGGCGCGTGAATCCCCCCGGCCCGACGGATCAGGCCTTGGCGGCCTTCTCGGCGACCAGCGCGTCGATGCGCGCGCAGAGGTTCTTCAGCACGAAGTATTGCTCGGCCGGGACCTTGCCCTCGTTGACCTCCTGGGTCCAGCGCTCCAGCGGCAGCTTGATCCCGAAGGCCTTGTCGACCGCGAAGGCGATGTCGAGGAAGGCGAGCGAATCGATGCCGAGATCGTCGATGGCGTGGCTCTCGGGCGTGATCTTGTCGCGCGGGATGTCCGCCGTCTCGGCGATGATGTCCGCGACGCGGTCGAAGGTGGCGGTCTCGTTCGACATTAGGGCTGGCCGCTTTCTCGATTCTTCATGTCCGGCGTCGCCGACCCCTCACGCGGCACGCCCCCATGGCGCCCGAGCCGGTCCGCGGCCCCGCTCCGCCGCCGGTTCCCGATGGCGCGTCTGAAAAGATCGCGACCCCTTACACGAAGCGGTGGAGCGCGGGCAACCTCGGGCGTCGCGTCGAGCGAGGGCCGGCCTCCTGTGCTGCCCTCTCCGCCCTTCTCAGCCGGCCGAGCGGCTGAGGTCGAGGGCTGGCATGCGGGTGTCCGCGCCCTGGCGCGGCCGCTCGCGGCCGGAGCGGCGGCCCTCGACGGGCAGCACCCGCTTGCGCTCCGCCGTGCGCGGGCGCACCAATTCGCCGAGTGCGACGAAGCGGTCGTTGTGCCGCTGTCCCGCATCCTGGATGCCGAAGCCCAGAGCGAAAGAGCGAGCGAGATCCGCGTCCGCCGCCACGCCGTAGCGCTCGAGCGCGGCTAGGAAGACCCCGCGAAAGCCCAAGGGCGCGCACCACGCCTTCTCGGCGAGCTGCATCGGCCAGGTCCACAGGCCGTCGCCCCGGCGGCTGGCGATCTCCTCGCGGGCGATGAAGTAGCCGCTCGCAGGATGTTCGAGACCGTCGTCGAGGATGCGCCAGTCCCGGTCGGGAGACGGTCCCTGCGCCGCAGAGGCCGGCCGGTCGAGCGCGTCGTCGTCGAAACCGATCTCGATCATGGAAGCCTCCGCCTTGCCCGCCGCTGAGACAGCCGCGAATCGGTCTGGAACGTTCCATGAACAGTGCGTCCGGACGCCAGGGACGTCAAGTCTTTGTTCGCAGTTCGTTCCTGAAAGGCGGCGTTGATCCGACCGGTCGCGGTGGGCGAGATCGAAGCAGGATGAGGAAGCGTGATCGTGCGGTGGCGTGAGGCACCCTCTGGATTGCGGCCTCGAGCGCCATAGGTTGCCCGCGCTGCCACGGCGGCGACGGGCGAGCGAGGCGGTGATGGGCGGTGGCGATGAGGTCGAGATCGAGACCGCCCGCGGCCAGTGGATGCTGCGCGCGCTCCTCGTCGCCGGGCTGCTGGCGCTCGGCCTCGTCATCCTGTCCGGCTTCCTGCGTGCCCTGATCTGGGCGGTCGTGCTCGCCATCGCTCTGTGGCCGCTCTTCACCCGCGCCCGCCGCCGCTTCCCGCCGGGCCGGCACAACATTCTCTGGCCGGCGGTCTTCACCGGCCTCGTCGCCCTGCTCCTGCTGCTGCCCATCGCCGTGCTGGCGGTCGAGGCGGGCCGCGAGGCGCACGATCTCCTGGCGCATGCCCGAGAGGCCGAACGCAACGGCATCCCGGTGCCGGATTTCGTCGCCCGCCTGCCCTACGGCGCCGCGGCGGTGACGGAGTGGTGGAACACCCACCTCGCCCATGCCGGGCTGGCGCACGAACTCAGCGAGCGGCTCAACACCACCACAAGCCGCGACCTCACCCGCACCGTCGGGGCCGGACTCGTGCATCGGGTGGTGCTGTTCGGCTTCTGCCTGCTGGCGCTGTTCTTCCTGTTCCGGGAGGGCGACGCCGTCGTCGCCCAGTCGCGTCGGGCGAGCCAGCGCCTGTTCGGGCCGCGCGGCGAGCGGGTGGCGCGCCAGATGGTGGCCTCCGTCCACGGCACCGTGGATGGGCTCGTCCTCGTCGGGCTCGGCGAGGGCTTCCTGCTCGGCATCGTCTACGCGCTGGCCGGCGTGCCGCATCCGGTGCTGTTCGGGGCGCTCACCGCGGTCGCGGCGATGATCCCGTTCGGTGCGCCCTTGGCCTTCGGGCTCGCCGCGGTGCTGCTGCTGGCCGGCGGTGCGGTGGTGCCCGCCGCGATCGTGCTGGCGGCGGGCTTCGTCGTCACCTTCGTGGCCGACCACTTCGTGCGCCCGGCGCTGATCGGCGGTACCACCCGCCTGCCCTTCCTGTGGGTGCTGCTCGGCATCCTTGGCGGCGTCGAGACCTTCGGTCTGCTCGGCCTGTTCGTCGGACCGGCGGTGATGGCCGCGCTGATCCTGCTGTGGCGGGAATTGACGGAGGGACCGGAGGCGGCGGACTGAAACTCTCAGTGCTTGAGCGGTCGTCCGAGCTTGCGCGCCAGGATCCGCTGCGGGCTCTTTTCCGGGTCGGCTTGGTCGGCGACCGCGATGTAGGCGGTCTGTTCCAGCATGTAGCGCCCGCCCATGGCGCCGTGCATCACGAGATCGGAGAACGTCACCCAGGTCTCGCCAGGCTGGAAGCGCACATCCGCCTGCGGCGCGTTGGCCTGGTAGTCGAGGTCGCGCTTCAGGGCATCGTGGAGGTGCAGCATCAGGTGGTCGTATTCCGAGCGCCGCGCCTTGGTGATCTTGAGGGCCGCCAGCACGCTCGCCGAGAGGCCGGAATAGCCGGGAAGCTTCGGCAGGAACTTTTCGGCCATCGAGCCGAAATCCTCGCCGACCCGCCACAGCCGCGGCTGCCCCTCGGCGTTGATGTTGCGGAAGATGCGCAGAATGCGTCGCTCGCCGATCGGGTTCGAGGGGAAGGCATCGACATGCATGCGCGTGTCGTCGCGCCGCCAGCTCAGTTTGCGCTTGTCGACGTCGAAGGGTCGGTAGGAGGTGCCCGCGAGCGAGACCTTTTCGCGGTAGGCCGGGAGATAGGTGTCGATCAGGTCTTGCGCGAAGCGGCGGTAGCGCACCAGCAGGTCGCGCAGGCGCGCCTGCTCCTCCTCGCTGCCGGCCCCGCCGCGCAGCTCGGCGGTCTCGTTGCGGATCGAGACGTTCTTGGCCTTGCCGTCGGCGAAGGGGCGTTCGACGAAGCGCTGCTCGAAGGCGTCGAAGGGGAAGTCGAGGTCGCGGAAAACGAGGACCGAGCCGCTCTCCAGCGCCTCGACGAGGGCGGGCGCGCCCGGTGCCGCCTCGGAGCGCGAAACGGGAAGGACGGGGCTGATCATGGCTGGTCGTTTCCGCACGATACGATGGTGCGCGGTGTAACCGACCGGTTCGGGTCCTGCCAACTTGTTAAGCGGCCGCGGACTTTGGCCCGCTTCCGTTCTTTTGCGGTGGACGAAGCATCGCGTCGGCTTGCCCCTCCGCTCGCGCGCGCGCCTCCTGGGCCGCAACCTGGGGCGGGGACGCGGTGTTGTCCCGCCAGACCTCCGCCCCCCGGACGAGGAGCCTGCCATGGCGACGCTGAAGGAATTCGAGGAGGCTCTGCGCGAGCACGGCATGCACATGGCGCTCGCCCTGCTGGAGCGCCTGCGCGAGCGCGACCGGCAGACCCGCACCATCCGCCCGGCCCGGCGCATCACCGGCCAGAAGATGACACCCGACCTCGCCCGCGCGATCCTGGAGCTGCACGCTTCCACCGGCATGACCCAGCAGGAGATCGCCTTCAAGGTCGGGGTGAACCAGGGCCGGGTCAACGAGGTGATCAAGCGCGGCAAATGGCTCGACGACGATCCGCACGCCCCCGAGGCGGTGGCCCGTGATCGGGCAAAGGCCCGGATGCGCGCCGACCCCAAGCCGCAGCCGAGGACGCGCGCAAAACCCCTCGCCCGGAAGGACGCGCCGCGCGCGGCGAAGAAGCCGGCCGCGCCCCAGGGACAATTTGCGTTCGGGGATCTGTGAGCGATGGCGGGGACCGGCGAGCGACACTGCCGGCTGGTGCAACCCGGCGATGCGTTCGTCGGAAAGCAGGGGCTGTCCTACGCCCCCGGCATCTCGGCGGAGACGGCGGGCGCGACCGGCATCCACCTGCAGATGGTGACGATCCCGCCCGGCGCCCGTGCCAAGGCCCACCAGCACGAGGGCCACGAGACCGCGATCTACGCGCTCTCCGGCACTTCCTGCACGTGGTGGGGGGAGCGGCTGGAGCACCACACGGAGCTGCAACCCGGCGCGTATTTCTACATTCCGGCCGGTGTGCCGCACCTGCCCTACAATCCGAGCCCGAGCGAGCCTTGCACGGCGATCATCGCCCGCACCGATCCGAACGAGCAGGAGAGCGTGGTCCTGCTGCCGGAACTCGACGGGATACATCCGTGATCGGCGCTGTTGAGGAGACAGATTTTCTCGCGCCGGATCTCTCCCATGCGACGCCTCCTCTCGCGATGCACCCTGGCCTCCACGGCCCTGCTCATCGCCGGCACCGGCCCTGCCCTGGCGCAGCGCCTCTCCACCACGAACCTCACCTGCGCCCAGGCCCGGGCCGTGGTCATGCGGCAGGGGGCGGCGGTGCTCGGTACCGGCGGCGCGACCTTCGATCGCTTCGTGCGGGACCGCTCGTTCTGCGAGGTGACCGAGATCGGCCGGCGCGCCTTCGTGCCGACCCGCGACACGCCGGGCTGCTTCGTCGGCTTCACCTGTTACGAGCCGAGCCGCGGCGACCGCTTCGGCGATTTCTAGAGCATCGTCTTTGCATCGTCTTTTTCCGAAAGCCGGTGGCAAGCTTCCGGGACGAGGCTCCAAGCCCCCGACGCGAAAACGCCCCGGCCGTGACGGCCGGAGCGCTCCCCTTCAGGACTGTCGTCGGTACGGCCGAGCGGTTACGCGGCCTTCTGGACCGAGCCCTCGATGACCGGCTGGCTCGACGGCCGGCTGGCGATCTCGATGCGGCGCGGCTTCTTCGCCTCCGGGACCTCGCGGACGAGATCGACGTGGAGGAGGCCGTTCTCGAGCGCGGCGCCGGTCACCTGAACGTGATCGGCGAGCTGGAAGCGGCGCTCGAAGGCGCGGGCAGCGATGCCTTGGTAGAGAACCTCGGACGCCTTGCCCTCGGCGGGCTTACGCTCGCCCTTGATGGTGAGGGCGTTCTCCTTCACCTCGATCGAGAGGTCGGCCTCGGTGAAGCCGGCGACCGCGACGGTGACGCGGTAGACGTTCTCACCCGTCCGCTCGATGTTGTAGGGCGGGTAGGTCGGCGCAGCCTCGGTGCTGACGAAACCGTCGAGGGCCGAGAACAGGCGGTCGAAACCGACGGTGGAACGGTACAGGGGAGCCAGATCGAACTGACGCATCACATATCCTCCAAAAGAAGCAACATGCTCGATGTATTCGGGTCCGCCCGTGGGCCGGACCGTCGCGCCGCCGTCTCGGCCGGCGCGCCCCTGATATTGGTGGGAGCCAAAAACCGCGCAAGGGTCTGCTTGCGAGGTTTTCGCGTGAGCTTGAGCGAAAAATTTTTTGGGCATCGTCCCGAAAGGTGGCCGCCGGCTTTCGCGAAAAGACGATGCAAAAACAGGAGAATAGAGCATCGTCCTGGATCCAATATCCAGGACGATGCTGTAGGGGCCCACCTGCCGTGCTGAGCCTTCGACCCACCCCCGGCAATCCAGTGCCGCCCGGTGCCCGCCTCGTGCCGGTCGAGACCGAGGACGGCGTGCCCCTGCGCGTCGCCACGTGGCAGCCGACCACGCGCGGCGTGAAGGGCACGGTCTGCCTGCTCCAGGGCCGGGCCGAGTTCATCGAGAAGTATTTCGAGACCATCGCGGATCTGCGTGCCCGCGGCTTCTGCGTGGTCGCCTTCGACTGGCGCGGCCAGGGCGATTCCGGCCGGCAGGTCCGCGATGCCCACAAGGGCCATGTCCGCCACTTCGACGATTACCGCCTCGATCTCAAGGCGATCACCGAGGCGGTGCTGGTGCCGATGATGCCCGAGCCGTATTTCGGGCTCGCCCATTCCATGGGCGGAGCGGTGGCCCTGACGGGCTCGGCCGAGGGCTGGCTGCCGTTCCAGCGCCTCGTCACCGTCGCGCCGATGCTGTCCATCCGCATGGTGCGCTGGCCGGCGGCGGTCTCGCTGCTCGCGCGCGGGCTGCAGCGGCTCGGCCTCGGGCGCTGTTACGTGCCCTCCGGCAGCAAGGTCTCGATCGCCACCAAGCCGTTTCCCGGCAACCGTCTCTCGACCGATCCGGTGCGCTATGCTCGCAACGCGGCCGCCGCGCGCGAGGTCGGCGCCGGCGCGGTCGGCGATCCGACGATCGCCTGGCTCGCCTCCGCTTTCCGGATGATGCGCCGGCTCCAGGATCCGGCGATGATCCGGCGGATCCGCACGCCCTGTCTCATCATCGGCGCGGGGGCCGACCCCGTCTGTGGCACCCCGACGATCGAGCGCTTCGTCGCCCGATTGAAGAACGGGCACCTGATCGTGCTGCCGGGTGCCCGCCACGAAATCCTCAGCGAATGCGACGCGATCCGCACCGATTTCTGGGCGGCGTTCGACGCGTTCATCCCCGGCCACGTCTCTCGTTCCGCCACAAGGGACGCAGCGCCCTACTTTCCCGTCGCCGGCTGAGAGGAGTGGGCCTCGCGGACTCTCTCCCTCCGGAGCTGTCCGCGCCCTTTGCCCAATGCCGAGGACGTCTCGGCGAACCCGTGCGGTGGGCGATCGGATCGCCGCCTGCGGCCGAAATTCGGCTGGGCCGGGTTCCGATCCGATGAGCAGGATTTCCGGTGCCTCCGGCGGCGCCGGTATGCAGGAGGCCGTTGCTGCGGCCATCCTCGGCCCTGGCAGCGAAGGACGGGCGTCTGCAGCCGGCCACGAGGCGCAATTTCCAATCGGCGGATTGCGCTGCAGCTTCGCCGCCTATGCGTGGCGACTTTGGCGTCCCCTCCCGTTTGAAAACGTCTCATACCGTTTCCGATTGGTCGCTTCGGTTTTGACCCAACGCCGTCATCGCGAGGCGAAGCCGAAGCGATCCAGGACGCGACATTTCCGGAAAGTGCGGAGCCCTGGATTGCTTGCGCTTCGCCTCGCAATGACGAAGAGACACCGAGGCGATCCAGCGGAGACCGTATCATACGGTGTCCGGTTGATCCCTTCGGGATAGCCGTCCCCCGTCATTCCGGGGCCGCGCAGCGGAATCCGGAATCCACCCGTGATGCGGCAGGCGCGTCTCCCGTCGAGGTCAGTCGTGGATTCTGGGTTCGCCTCCGGCGCCCCGGAATGACGGCGGGAAGTGTGGAACCGAAGCGATCAATCGGGACCGGCATCACCGATCTAAATGCTCTCTCTTTAAGTATTTGATTTGAGTATTATCATATTATTCGGATAAATTGCGGCCTAATGAGCAGCGTTTCGGCGACCTCGACCGTAACGTCAAGCAAGTGCTCCGGTATTCTTGTTTGTCGATTTTTTCTCAAGGCGCAGCGGCGTGAAAGTCAATTGACACGGCGCATGGAAAGTATTTTATCGGGATTTCAGAGTGTATCGACCTGATATCCCTGTATGAAATAAATACATTTGGCAATAATACAGTGGTATGTTTGTAAAATCTTAATCTTTTCGTCAATCGCGGAACAATACGGCCGGGTTAGATTGCAACCAGCACGGGGAATGACCCGTAATATCGATCGCCGGCTCGGCAAAGCCAATCTCAAAGTCCGCTGTATCGGCCGGGGAGATCAATCCCACGACGGCCCGGTGCTCAGGGCGCTCCGAGGATTCAACGATGACGAAGATTTCAGTCACCTGGGCGAATAGTTACTCGATCTCGATGGCTGGCGATCGGGCCAGTCTGATCCTCGCGACCGCGCAGGGTGCGGCGGACGGCTGGGCCAAATATCTTCAAGGTAACGGTACGATCGACATCACGATCGGTGTCGGCAATGTTGGCGGCGGCAACTACCTCGCCAATGGCGGTCCCAATTGGGCCTGGAGCGGAACGCGGTGGGAATACGCCGCCATCCTCGAGGCGCGCGAGGGGTATGACGGGAACGGCGGGACCCCGGAAGGGACCGTCACGCTCGGCGAGCATCGGTTGGGCGACCTGTTCTACGATCCGGCCGGAACGGCCGCGGTTCCGGGCAACAAGATCGATGCTTTCGCCCTGTTCCAGCACGAGATCGGGCACGCGCTCGGCTTCGTCGATTTCGCGGCCACGCCCGCGCCCAACGGCGCGCCGGTCTTCAACGGTGATAACACGCGGACGGTTTTCGGCGGCCCGGTCGTGCTCGATGGAGCCCGCGCGCATGTCTGGGGGATCGAGGATCTGATGGATCCTTACTCCCCCTGGGGAGGGCGTCCGGCCATCTCGGACCTCGATCTGGCCATGCTCCAAGACAAGGGGACGCCGATTGCGACTGAGCGGGCGGACAAGCTCTCGCTCGGCACGCGCAGCGACACCTTCTATGCCTATGGGGGCGACGACTGGATCGACGGCGGTGCGGGCAATGACCGGCTCTTCGGCGGGGCCGGCAACGACACGCTCGTCGGCGGTGCTGGAAGCGATGCGCTGGATGGCGGCGACGGCACCGACAGCGCCGTGTTCGCAGGCCGCAGCCGCGATTACCTGGCCCTTTACAATGCGGACGGCGGCGGCTCGGTCTCCATCAAACATCTCGCCTCGGGCAGCATCGACACGCTGACCTCGATCGACGCGCTGAACTTCGATGACACCGTGCTCGGCATGTCGGGGCTCCTTGCCCACCTGCAGGCGCGCTACGGCACGGGGCCAGCCGGCCGCGGCGAAACCTACGAAATGGCTCTGAACGCCGCCGCCGACGAAGCCTATCGCGCCGACATCCCCGAGATCGACGGCGCGTTCAGCGTCACCGCGCGGGTTCGGTTCGACGATCTCGCGAGCGGCTTCTATCAGCGCGTCTTCGATACCGGCAACGGTCCGGACAGCGACAACATCTGGCTCGGCCAAGTCGGCAACGGACGCGACATGGCCTTTGAGATCCTCGACGGCGCGATCACGCATCGCATCACCGCCGAGAACGCGATCACCGAGGGCGTGGAGGCGCGTTGGTCCGCCGCCGTCGATGAGCGGGGTTGGATGTCACTGTACAAGGACGGCGTACGCGTCGCCGAGGGTCAGGGGGTCGTGCCGCGCGACGTGACACGCGTGAAGGACCTCGTGGGCGAGTCCAACTGGGGGGCCGACACGGCGCTGAAAGGCAGCGTCTACGATCTGACCTTCAAGGACGATCTGCCCGACATCCACGGCGCCTTCACTGCGAGCGCGACGGTCCGGTTTGAGGATCTCGATGCCGGCGCGTGGCAGCGCGTCTACGATTTCGGAAACGGCGCCGGCGCCGACAACGTCTTTCTCGGACAGATCGGCACGTCGAACGACATGCAGTTCACCATCATGAACGGCAGCAAGTCCGCCAACGTCGTGGCCAAGGGGGCGATCGTCGAGGGTCAGGAGGCGACATGGACGACGAGCGTCAACGAGACCGGCTGGATGCGCCTGTTCAAGGATGGCGTCCTCCTGGCCGAGGGGCAGGGCATCGTCCCGAAGGATATCGCGCGGGCCAACGAATTCGTCGGCAAATCCAATTGGGCCGCTGACAAGCCCCTCGTCGGCGAGGTGAGCGACCTGACCATCACGCCGTACAAGGCCATCCCCGAGATCGACGGCGCCTTCAAGATGTTCGCCGAAGTCCGCTTCGACGATCTCGGCGGCGGCCACTTCCAGCGCGTCTTCGATACCGGCAACGGCCCGGACAGCGACAACATCTGGCTCGGCCAAGTCGGCAACGGCGACGATATGGCGTTCGAGATCTTCACCGGCACGACCAAGCACCGCATCACCGCCCTGGACACGATCGTCGAGGGTGAGATGGCGAAGTGGCAGGCAAGCGTGGACGAGGCCGGCTACATGCGCCTGATCAAAAACGACAAGGTCGTGGCCGAGGGCCAGGGCGCGGTTCCGCTGGATGTCCTGCGTACGAGCGACCTCGTCGGCCATTCCAACTGGTCGTGGGATACCGCGCTGGCCGGGCAGGTGAAGGATCTGATCTTCGCCTGATCGAAAACCCGTCGCCGAGGCGGCTCGCGCCCCGGCGACGCCGCCTGACGGCCAACCGCATCCCTCCAGCGGAAACGCTGGGGCATCGTCCCGAAAGGTGGCCGCCAGCTTTCGGAAAAAGACGATGCACAAACAAGAGGATAGAGCATCGTGCTGGATCTGATCTCCAGCACGATGCTCTAGAGGCCAAGGCCTACGGGTTGAGGCGTTTCAAGGCCGCCTCGTGGAGCCGACGGTCACCGGCCGCGACGATCCGGCCGCCGCCGGTGGCCGGTCCGCCGTCCCAGCTCGTCACGACCCCGCCGGCACCCTCGACGATGGGGATCAGCGCGACGATGTCGTAGGGCTTCAATCCCGCCTCGACCACGAGGTCGATCTGGCCTGCCGCCAGCATGCAATAGGCGTAGCAGTCGGCGCCGTAGCGTGACATCTTCACGTCTGCCTCCACCGCCCGGAAGCGCTCGGCCTCCTCGCCCTCACTGAATAGGCGCGGATCGGTGGTGGCGAGGATGGCCGCGCCGAGCGAGTCGAGGCGGCGAGTGTGGAGGCGGCGCTCGCCTTTGGCGGTGCGCACGCTCGCGGTCTTGCCGTCGCCGAGGAAGCGCTCGCCGAGATAGGGCTGGTGCATCAGGCCGCGCACCGCCGCGCCGTGATGGGTGAGCCCGATCAGGGTGCCCCAGGTCGGCAATCCGCTGATGAAGGCGCGGGTGCCGTCGATCGGGTCGAGCACCCAGACGCATTCCGCATCCGCCCGCTCGGAGCCGAACTCCTCGCCGAGGATGCCGTGGCTGGGCAGCCGATCCTTGATCATCCGCCGCATCACGGCTTCCGCCGCGCGGTCGGCCTCGGTGACGGGGTCGAAGGCGCGGCCCGTGCCGTGGGACTTGTCGTCCAGGCCGAAATGCGCCCGGAAGAACGGCAGGATCGCCGCCCCGGACTGGGTGGCGAGGTCTTCCATGAACTGGGCGAGATCGACGACGCTCATCGAGGGGCAGCCTTCCGTTGCTCGCCTGAGACGAAGACGCCGGCAAGTCCTTCCGTCAACCCGTCCCGTCAAGCCGGCTCGGGCAGGGCCTGACGCGGAGGGGTCGCCGCATCGCGGCGCTCGGCGGCATCGGGACCGGCCCCGCCGTCGCCCTCGTGGCGGGCGATGACCAGGATCGTCTCGATCAGGTCGCGCAGCGACGTGACATGGTCGTCCGCCCCGAGCTTGGCCCGCAGGGCCTCGTCGGAGAGCATCGGATCGTCGAGGCGCCACAGCCCGGCGACGATCGGCACGGCGTCGATCTTCTGGCGCAGCCGCGAGACGAGGCGGCGCAGATGGGTCGGCTCGCCCGACAGAGCCAGCGAGATGACGCAGACGGCCTGGGCCGGACCCGGCTCCCAAGCGCCGATGCGCACCCGCGCGACCTCGGCGAAGGGCACCTGCCGCGTGCCGAAGCCGCGCTTGCGCAGGAGCTGGTCGGCGATGGCCGCCGCCGCACCGTCGAGGAAGCCGCGGCCGGAGACGAGGAGCACCGCGCCGTCGGCGCGCCACGCTTCGGGCAGGTCGTCGGGGTCGGGCTGCGGCATCGGATCGCTCTGGCAGGCGCTGTTCCCGTCCCCCGTCCCGTCGCCGAGCAGGCGGGAGGTTTTCGAGGTAGGATCGGGCACCGCGTCCTCGCGCGTCTCCAGATCCTCCACCAGCGCGGTGATCGAGGCGCGGATCTCGTCCTTCTGGTCGGGGGTGAGCACGCCGCGGGCGGCGTCGCGGGCGGCGAGTTCGAGACCCTTCAGCACCACGTCGTCGTAATAGGCCGAGAGCGAGCATTCCCGCAGGATCAGGTCGGCATGCTCCTGCGCTTCCTCAGGGTCGTCGGCGAGCATGCGTTGGTAGAAGTTCTCGACCGGGGTCAGGGCCGGTCGGTTGCTGAACAGCACGTCGAGGAATTCGAGCCGGTCGACGTGGCGCCCGAGCACAACGAGGCAGACGGTGAGCGGCGTCGAGAGCAGCAACCCGACCGGTCCCCACAGCCAGGTCCAGAACAGGGCCGAGACCAGCACCGAGAAGGGCGAGAGGCCGGTGGAGTGGCCGTAGACCAGCGGCTCGATGACATGCCCGACGATCGGCTCGACGAGGGCGAAGAGCAGGAAGGTCGCCAGCACCATGCTCCAGCCCGGATCGACGGCAGCCGCGAGCGCGATCGGCAGCACTGCCGACAGGACGGCGCCGATATAGGGCACGAACCGCATCACCAGCGCGAAGATGCCCCACAGCACCGGGCTCGGAACGCCGATGAACCAGAGCCCGACGCCGATGACGATGCCGAAGGCGGTGTTGAGGGCGAGCTGGCCCAGGAAATAGCGCGAGAGGCGCCGCGCCGCGTCGTCCATCGCCACGGTGGTGCGGTGGAGGTCGCTCGAGCCCGCAAGCCGGATCAGGCGGTCGCGCAGATCCTCCCGCTGCATCAGGATGAAGAGGAGGACGACGATGACGATGCCGGCGGTGGCCAGCGGCTGCGCCACCGGCGAGAGCACGGTGGTGGCGAGTTCGAGCGGGCTCGGGCGCCGCTCCTCCACCTGTACCACCAGGGGCTTGGCCGGCTCCGGCTCGGCCTTGCGGGCGCTGTCGCGGGCGGCCTGCTCGCGTTTGGCCCGCTCGGCGCTCTCCTTGTTCTCCTCGCCGCCCTGGTGGATCGCCCGGTTGATGTTGGCGATGTAGTCCATGGTCTGGCCGAGCGAGCCGTTGCGCAGACCCTCGATCTTGCGCTCGACGGTGCGCTGGTAGCGCGGCACGTCCTGCGCGAGTTCGGCGACCTGCACCCCGATCACGGTGGAGACCGCGCCGATGAGGCCGGCGGCGAACAGCACCGAGACCAGCACCGCCACCGCCCGCCCCAGCCGCAGCCGGCGCAGGAAGTTCACCAGCGGACCGAGCACGAAGGACAGGAGCACCGCGATCGCGATCGGGATCAGCACCTCGCGCGCGAAAAACAGACCCGCGACGATGATCGCGAACACGACGAGAGAGGAGGCGAGCGGACCCTTGGGCGTCTCGGCGGCGGCGACCCGCGTGGGGCGGGGCGGCACGATGAAGCCCTCACCGGGGGATATACGCTTCATGTCAGGCCGAACTTCCCTCTTACGCCACGCTTCGATCGAGGGCCCAACGGATCGCATCGCGATCGCGGGACCTTCGTCCTGCTCAGGGGCCGCGCGGGCTCGCGCGGCAGGCGGCGCGCCAGGGCGCCTGAACTCAAGAAACCGTGAGCAGGCGGAATTCGATCCCGGAAACGTTGCCGTACCGGTGTGGTCGTCAGGACGCTGCGGATGATCGGGCGGAGGATTGAGCGAAGGGCCGGAGGCTAAAGCCCGCCCGCTCCAGCCCCGTGCGCACCGCGCGCGCCATCGCGATAGCCTCCGGGTTGTCGCCGTGGACGCAGACCGTGTCGATCGCAACCGGAATGCGGCGTCCGCCCAGCGTGAAGACCGCGCCCTCCGAGACCATGCGGACGACCCGCGCCGCCGCCTCCTGCGCCTCGTGGATCACCGCCCCCGGCGCGTCGCGGGGAGCGAGCGTGCCGCCCTCGGCATAGGCGCGGTCGGCGTAGATCTCCCGCACGAGGGGCAAACCGACCCGTTCTCCGGCGCGCTCGGCGGCGAGCCCCGGCATCACCACTAGGGCGAGGCTCGGATCGACGCCGGCCACGGCGCGGGCGAGCGCGTCGGCGATCGCTTCGTCCTCGTTCGAGAGGTTGGCGAGCGCGCCATGCGCCTTGACGTGGGTAACGCGGGCGCCCGCTAGGGCGGCGCAGGCCTGGAGCGCGCCGATCTGGTAGGCGATGTCCCGCTCGATGCGTCGCGGGCTCTCCTGGATGCGCAGGCGTCCGAAGCCGCGCAGATCCGAAAAACCCGGATGGGCGCCGAGGGCGACGCCCCGGTTGCGCGCCGCGGCGGCCGTCTCGACCATGATGTCAGGATCACCCGCGTGGAAGCCGCAGGCGACGTTGGCCGAGGTGACGATGTCGAGGAGCGCATCGTCGTCGCCCATGCGCCAGGGGCCGAAGCCCTCGCCGAGATCGGCGTTGAGATCGATGCGGGCGCTCACTCGGCGGCCCGCATGGATCTCGACGTCTTCGCGGCCTGAGGCTCTTGCTGCGGCTCTTGCGCGCCCGGCCTCCGTGACGCGTCGGCACGCGGCCGCATCACCACGCCGAAGCCTTCGCTCTCGTCGCCGATGAAGCGGATGCCCTCCCCTTCGAGCACCGAGCGGATTGCGGCGAGGGTCTTGGTCCGCGGGGCGACCTGATCGCTCTCGATCATGTTGAGCGTCACCCCGAGATGCTGGCACGATGGGCCAGAACCCCTTGCGTCCATTTGAGAAGGCCGCGACCGGCACGGATCTGGGCGGGGGTGATGGCCGGAGGATTGGCGGGGGTCAGCATGGGGTGGAGATGGGCGAAACTGAAAGAATTTTCAAGTTTGCGATTGACGCATCCACGGTACAACCGTAAGCACAGGCCCATCGGCTCAGCCGGGCCAGAGAAACGAGCGTTACCCCTTACCCTTACGGGTTAGCTTCGCTCCTTCGCACCCACGCCCGGCTTACGACCCGAACATGATCACCGGCGCGGGCCGGTGGGCATCGGTTATCACCTATCACGTGAAGCCATCCGATCGCCCGTTCACACGTCCGCGTCTCCCATTGGCCCCGCCTCGACGGAGCAAGGCATGAAACACGACGATCTCTGCGTCGCCGCTTTCGCCCGTCCAGGGTCCGAGCGGCCAAGGTCGATCCGATCGTATCCGGTCGCGCGAGATACGCTCGGCCACGCGGGCCGATAGCGGACGGTTACCTTAGGGAGTCGAACGCCTGACGCCTTCGGGCGGACGGCTCAGTTGTCCGCAAGGACATTCCCGTCCGCACCCCCATGCCCGCGTGGCCGCCGCTCCGGCTCGGCCCCTCATCCCCTTCCCCATCCCGGCGGCCCCTGCGGGCCGAACGGGGACGGTTTTCGGTAGAGCGCCGCGGCTCGTGCCGCGGAAGTCGCGAATTCGACTTTCGCCGGGCGTCATGCCCGTAGCTCAGCAGACCCGTCCCCGACGTCCATGACCGCAGGGTCGTTCACGGCAGGATCGTAGGAAAACATTCAAAAAGCGCGGGCCGAAGAGGAATGGTTATCATTCTTAATGAGGTGGTCGCGGGTTCGAGTCCCGCCGGGTCGAGAGGCCCGTAGCTCAGTCGGGTAGAGCGCCCCTTTCCTCACCCCATGACCGCGCGGCCGGCAAGTCGGACACCCGTCCGACCGGCGGGCGCGAACGAACATGAGAACCGGCCGTGCGGGCCGATGGAGACCGGTGATCGTCGGCCGAAAGGCCGGGTTCGAATCCCACGGGCCGCGAGGTCCGATGCCCGGGTGGCGAACGGGCGACGCAGGCCGCGCGAGCTGACCGCCTGTCTCCCCTCCATGCCTGCACGGCTGCTGAACTGACAAAGAGATTCGGCCGCGCGGGTCGGATTGCGAAGGTGATCGGGTCCTGAGGTTCGAAGCCTGAGCGCTGCAAAGAGTTACGGCCGCGCGCCGCAACGAACCTCGGGGACAATCCCAAAAAAGCCTCGCGGAGAGAGGAGCGAGCGATGTTGAACTATGGAAAGCTGTTCTCGCTCCGGCGCACCCTGCAGTCGGAGCCCCTTCCCCGCACCGTGCCGAATTCGGCCGGCGGCCACGTCTTCGCGCTGAGCGACTGGGCGCGGCTCGACCGCTTCCTCGTTCTCGGCTCCGAGGGCGGCTCCTACTACGCGGGCGAGCGGACGCTCTCGCGGGAGAACGCGGTCGCGGTGATGCGCTGCATCGCCGAGGACGGGGCGCGCGCGGTCGCGACCATCGTCGCGATGAGCGAGGCGGGCCGGGCTCCGAAGCAGGATCCGGCGATCTTCGCGCTCGCCCTCGCGGCCTCCGCGGAGGCTGAGGCGACCCGCCGGCTGGCGCTCGCCGCCCTGCCCCGGGTCTGCCGCACCGGCACGCACCTGTTCCAATTTGCGGGCGCCGTCGAGGCGATGCGCGGTTGGGGCCGGGCGCTGCGGCGCGCGGTCGGCGACTGGTACCGGGCGCGTCCGGTGGAGGCCCTCGCCTATCAGGCGGTGAAGGTCCGCGCCCGTCAGGGCTGGTCGCACCGCGACCTCCTGCGGCTGGCTCATCCGGAGACGGACGAGCCGGCGCGGAAGGCGCTGTTCGACTGGATCTGCCGCGGCACGCTGAGCGAAGAGACGCCCGCCCTCGTCCACGCCTTCGCCTCTGTGCAGGCGGAGGGCGTCGACGGCGCTTACGCCGCGGCGCAGGTGCGCTCGCACAATCTGCCTTGGGAGGCCTTGCCGACCGGGCTGATGACGAGCCGCGCGGTGAACGAGGCCCTGATCGAGCGCATGCCGGTCGGCGCCCTCGTGCGCCAGCTCGGCCGGCTCACCGCGTCGGGGGCGCTCGCGCCCTTCACCGCGGCGACCGCACACGTGGTCTCCGTGCTGTCGGACCGGGAGCGCCTGCTCGAGGCGCGCCTGCACCCGATGGCGCTGCTGGTGGCGCTGCGGACCTACGCGTCGGGCCGCGGACAGCGCGGCCGGCTCTCCTGGGAGCCGGTAGCGGCGATCGTCGAGGCGCTGAACGCGGCGTTCTACACCGCCTTCGGAAACGTTGAGCCCACGGGCCGGCGTCTCGTGCTGGCGCTGGACGTCTCCGGCTCGATGAGCTGCGGCTCCGTCGCGAGCTCTTCGCTGACGCCCCGCGAGGCGGCCGCCGCGGCGGCGCTCGTCACCGCGGCGACCGAGGAGCACTGGCAGGTGCTCGGCTTCACCGCCGAGGCCGGCGAGTCCTGGAGCCGGGGTGGGGGGCTGACCGCGCTGCCGATCGGGCCGTCGATGCGGCTCGATCAGGCGGTGGCGGCAACCGCCGACCTGCCCTTCGGCGGGACGGACTGCTCGCTGCCGATGCGGTGGGCGCTGGAGCGGGGCGTCCGGGCCGACGCGTTCGTGGTCTACACGGACTCGGAGACCTGGGCCGGCCCGGTCCACCCGGTCGAGGCGCTGCGGGAATACCGGGAGAAGACCGGGATTCCGGCCAAGCTCGTGGTCGTGGGGCTCGTCTCCAACGGCTTCAGCATCGCCGGTCCGGAGGACGCGGGCATGCTCGACGTGGTCGGGTTCGACACGGCGGCGCCCGCGCTGATCGCGGATTTCATCCGTGCTTGACGCAGGCATCGTTCCGAAAGGTGGCCTCCGGCTTTCGGACAGAGACGATGCACGATCGAGAGGGGCGGACGGCGACACGCCGCCCGCCCCAATCCCGAAGAATCAAGAAGACGGAGCGGCAGCATGACCGCGATCAACGGACGCGACCTCATCGCCTGGGGCTTCCAGCCCGGCGAATGGTTCAAGCGGGCGGTTTCCCTTGCCAACGCTCTGCGCCTCGAGGGCTGCGACGACGCGGCGATCCGCGCGCACCTGACCACTCTCGACCCGGCCGCCCACGCGGTCCCGATGCGCACGAACAGCCTCGAATTCGGCGTCTTCCTCGACGCCGAGACGGAGGCCGAGCGGGCGAACGCGGCGGCCGTGATCGCGCATATGGACGCGCTCATGCGGGTGCCGACCATCGTCAAGGGCGCGGTGATGCCGGATGCCTGCCCCTCGGGGCTGGCGGAGGGCACGATCCCCGTGGGTGGCGCGGTGGCCTGCGCAGATGCGATCCATCCGGGCTTCCACTCGGCCGACATCTGCTGCTCGGTGGCGATCACCGTGTTCCGTCGCGCCGACGACCCGAAGCGCGTGCTCGACGCGATGCAGGCGGTCACGCATTTCGGTCCCGGTGGCCGCAAGGGCGCGGTCGCGCCGCCCGACGCGGTGATGGCGGGGGTTGCGGGCAACCGCTTCCTCGCCGAGTTCGCGAACTTGGCGGTCGGCCACTTCGCCAGCCAGGGCGACGGCAACCACTTCGCCTTTGTCGGGCACCTCGCCTCGACCGGGCAGGTGGCGCTCGTCACCCATCACGGCTCGCGCGGGCTTGGCGCCCAGCTCTACAAGAAGGGCATGGCGGTGGCGCGCCGCCACACGGCGATCGTCGCTCCGCGGGTTCCGGCGCACAATGCCTGGATCAAGGCGGAATCCGACGACGGCCGGGCCTATTGGGAGGCGCTGCAGATCGTGCGGGACTGGACCAAGGCGAGCCACTTCGCGCTCCACGACCTCGTGGCACGACGGACCGGCAATGCCGTCGCGGACCGGTTCTGGAACGAGCACAACTTCGTCTTCCGCCGCGACGACGGGCTCTACTATCACGGCAAGGGGGCGACCCCTTCCTGGGCAGGGTTCTCGGCCGACGATGACGGGCGCACGCTGATCCCGCTCAACATGGCCGAGCCGATCCTGATTACCCGTCACCGCGACCACGCGGCTTCGCGCGGCTTCGCCCCGCACGGGGCGGGCCGCAACATGAGCCGGACGGCCTTCCTACGGGAGCACGTGCCCGTCCTGCCCGAGGGCATCGACGTGCGCTTCTTCTGCGGGCGGCCCGACCTCTCGGAGTTGCCGGGCGCCTACAAGGATGCGGGCAGAGTCCGAGCTCAGATCGCCAAGTACGATCTCGCCGAGATCGTCGACACGGTGGAGCCCTACGGCTGCATCATGGCAGGCGACTGGGAGGCCGAGGCGCCGTGGCGGAAGAAGGCGGTGGCGAAGTGGGCGGCGAAGGCGGAAAAGTGAAGGTGGCGCCGGATGATCCGAGTTCGGCGCCACTTTCGCACGATCGTTGCAGGTTCCCGCAATCATTTCTACAAAAGTGGCATGGCTCCCTCGCGCCCATCGACCAGCCTCACCATCCGCGATCCCGGTGGGATGCTTCGGGAGCGGCTGCGCCTGCGGGCCGCGCGAAGTGGCCGATCCGTCGAGGCGGAGGCGCAGACCATTCTTCGGGACAGCCTGCACGCGCAGGATGGAACCGGCCTCGATCTCGCAGAGGCGATCCGCCGCCGCGTGTCGCATCTCGGCGGCGTCGAACTTGACGAACATCCCGCCGTGTCGCTTCGCGATCCACCGCGTCTCTCGGAATGATCGTTCTCGACACCAACGTTATCTCCGAATTGATACGGCCGACGCCCGACCCGCGCGTTCTCGAATGGCTTGCCGCTCAACCGCGATCGGCGCTGTACACGACGAGCATCAATCGAGCCGAACTCCTCTACGGGGCTTCCATCCTGCCAGCCGGTCGCCGTCGGGACGGCATTAGGGCGGCCGTCACAGCGATTTTCGACGATGAATTCGCCGAGCACGTTCTGCCATTCGATGATCGCGCTGCGGATCATTATGCCCGGATCGTCTCGCTACGGCGCGAGCTGGGGCGACCGATCGAAGGATTCGACGCACTTATCGCTGCGATTACGGCCGCGACCGGCTACCGTATCGCGACCCGCGACATGGGCGGATTTTCGGATTGCGGCATCGACGTAATCAATCCCTGGCAGGCGGCCTGAGAGAGCGGCCAGCCTCACACCACCACCGCCATCGCCGTCTGTTCGCCCACGCCGAACACCCGCTTGTAGCGCTCCACCTCCGCTGGCGGCCCCTGCGCCTTGCTCGGGTTGTCCGAGATCTTCACCGTCGGGCGTCCCTCGGCCTCGGTCACCTTGCAGACGACCGAGATCGGGTCGAGGCGGCCCTCCGGCACGAGACCGCGAAAATCGTTGGTGAGCCGCGTGCCCCAGCCGTAGCCGATGCGCATGCGGCCGTGAAAATGGGCGTGGATGGCTTCGATATCGTCGATGTCGAGCCCGTCGGAGAAGATCGCGAGCTTTTCGCGCGGGTCGCAGCCCCTCGATTGCCAGAAGGCGAGCGCCTCCTCGCCGCCCTCGATCGGCTCCTTCGAATCGATCCGGATGCCGGTCCAGGCGGTGAGCCAGTCGGGCGCGTTGGCGAGAAACCCGGTGGTGCCGTAGGTGTCGGGCAAAGCCACCAGCAGGTTGCCGGCGTAGTCCTGCTGCCAGTCGGCGAGCACCGCGTAGGGCGCCTGCGCGAGCGCCGCATCGTCGTCGCCGCTGAGCGCAGCGTAGACCATCGGCAGTTCGTGAGCATTGGTGCCCACGGCCTCGACCTCGCGGCGCATGGCGATCAGGCAGTTCGAGGTGCCCAGAAAAGCCCGCTCGCCCAACCCCTCGTTCATCGCCTGAACGCACCAATCCTGCCACAGGAAGCCGTGGCGGCGCCGCGTGCCGAAATCGGCGATGGAGAGATCGGGGAGGCGCTTCAGGCGCTCGATCTTTTCCCAGACGCGGGTCATGGCCCGGGCGTAGAGCACCTGAAGCTCGAATTTGCCCATGCCGCGCAGGACCGCGCGGGAGCGCAGCTCGTTGAGGATGGCGAGTGCGGGCACTTCCCATAGCGTGGTCTCAACCCAGGGACCGTGGAAGGTGAGCGCCACCTGCCCCTCGAGGACCTCCAACTCGTATTCGGGCAGGCGGAATTCCTCGAACCACGCCATGAAGTCGGAGGAGAGGATCTGGCGCTTGCCGTAGAAGGTGTTGCCGCGGAGCCAAGTGGATTCACCCCGGCTCAGGCCCACCGTGCGGGCGTGGTCGAGTTGCTCCCGCAATTCGCCGAGGTCGATTTCGTCGGCCACCCGCACGCTCTTCGTGCGGTTCTGGATCGCGAAGGTGACGTCCACGTCGCGGTGACGGCGGAAGATCATCTGCGCCATCAGGAGCTTGTAGAAATCCGTATCGAGCAGCGAGCGCACGATCGGGTCGATGCGGAAATTGTGGTCGTAGACCCGCTTCGCGAGGTCGATCATGGGCCGTCCGTGTTCGGGGAGCGTCGGCCGAGCTTGGGACGGATCGCCCGGGCGATCAACGCCGACGAGCGCAGGGCCTCATGACAAAAAAGGCGTCCCTGCCGCAGGCAGGGACGCCGAACATCCGCGGAGGGGCGTGAGGCCCACTCCCCAAAAGGATCAGGCGAGGTTGACCTTCTTGGTCTCGGTCTTCGGGCTCTCGCCGGTGAGCGAGGCCTTCACGTAGCCGTAGAGGTGGACCATCGTCGAGGACGGGCTGTCCCAGTACTCGCCCTGCTCAGGGTGGATGCGGATCAGGCCGACCTCGGGGTCGTTCTTGCCGTTGGGGAACCAGGTCTTGAGGCTCTCCTGCCACTTCTCGTCGATGAGCTTCTGGTCACGGATCACCTCGGCCTTGCCAGCGATCGAGACGTAGGTCTGGCTCGACGGGTCCGAGTAGGCGAGGTTGACCTGATTGTCGCGGCCGATCTCGGCGGTCTTCGGGCTGTGAAGCTTGGTGAAGAACCAGATGTCGCCGTTCTCGTCGATCTCGTTGTTCCACATCGGACGGCTGTTGAGCGTCCCGTTCTGGTCGGCCGTGGTCAGCATCGCGACCTTGACGTCCTTGGTCAGCTCGAAGAGCTTCTTCGCGCCCTCGTGGTCGCGATGGTTGCCCTGGTGCATGGAATGCGTACTCCGTCTGTCGTCAATGGCGCGAGCCGGGCAAAGCGGGCGACCCTGGTCGAGAGTTCGCCGCCCGGCGATTGCCTCGACAACGAGCGAAGCCGATCTTGGTTCAGGGGTTCCGCCGAAGCTTTGCCGGAGAGTGGGATGAGGGGTGCGCTGCTTGCGATGCTGCTGGTCACCGTGGCGGTGCCGGCCTCCGCGGAGGTGCGGTTCGGCCCCGGCGTGCGCATCGGCGGACACGATTTCTCGAACCGGCGCTACGGCAGCGTCCATATCGAGCGGGTGAAGCGGCTGCGCGGTCCCGTCGGCTGTCGGCATGTGCGCCGCGGCTTCTACCGGCGCGGCGACGGCTCAGTCGTGCGCGGGCCGATGGAACAGTGCAACCTGATCGCGGTTCCGCCGGGACAGCGCTGAGACGGGGCGCCCGGGCTGGTGTTTCCCGCAGGCGCGGTTAGATGGACGGAAGCGGGCTCGATCCCGTCCCGGCGCCCGATGGAGTTCGAGTTTTGGCGATCACCCGCGACGACGTGCTGAAGGCGCTCTCGACCGTCTCAGTGGACGGCGGCAGCACCACCCTGCCCGGCTCCGGCCGGCTCTCGCAGGTGGTGATCGATCCGGGCAACCGGGTGATGTTCTCGATCCGGATCGATCCGAGCGAGGCTGAGCGCTTTGAGCCCGTGCGCCGCGAGGCGGAAGGGCGCGTGCTGGCCCTGCCCGGCGTGTCGAGCGTGCTGGCGAGCCTCACCGCCGAGCGCGGGTCGAACGCACCGGCTCAGGGCGCTGCACCGCGCCCGCCCGGACCCGGCGCGCCGCCGCCGCCGCGTCAGGGCAATGCGCTGCCGGGCGTGCGCCACATCGTGGCGGTCGCCTCCGGCAAGGGTGGCGTCGGCAAATCCACCACCGCCTGCAACCTCGCGCTCGCCCTCAGCGCGCAGGGGCTCAAGGTCGGCCTGCTGGATGCCGACATCTACGGCCCCTCGGTGCCGAAGCTCCTGGGGCTCTCCGGCAAGCCGCGGGTGATCGAGGGCAAGACCCTGGAGCCGCTTCAGGCCTACGGGCTGAAGGCGATGTCGATCGGCCTGCTGATCGAGCCGGAATCGGCGATGATCTGGCGCGGGCCGATGGTGCAGTCGGCCATCACCCAGATGCTGCGCGACGTGGCCTGGGGCGAACTCGACGTGCTTGTGGTCGACATGCCGCCGGGCACGGGCGACGCCCAGCTCACCATGGCCCAGGCGACGCCGCTCTCGGGCGCCGTCATCGTCTCGACGCCGCAGGATCTGGCGCTGATCGATGCCCGCCGCGGCGTGACCATGTTCCGCAAGGTCTCGGTGCCGATCCTCGGCGTGATCGAGAACATGGCGACCTTCATCTGCCCGAATTGCGGACATGCCTCCGCGATCTTTGGCCATGGCGGCGCCCGCCACGAGGCCGAGCGGCTGGAGGTGCCGTTCCTCGGCGAGATTCCGCTCACCATGGCGATCCGCGAGACCTCGGATGCCGGCCGCCCGGTGGTGGCGACCGATCCGGACGGGCCGCAGGCCAAGGTCTACCGCGAGATCGCGCAAAAGCTCTGGGGCAACCTCACCGGCGCGCCCGCCGGCCGGGCGGCGCCCAAGATCGTCATCGAGTGAGTCTCCCGCCGGTCTCCGGGTCGCGTGTTTTGGGCCTGATCCTGGCCGGCGGCCTGTCGCGGCGGATGGGCGGGGGCGACAAGCCCCTGCGCCGTCTCGCCGGGCGCACCCTGCTGGAGCGCGTCGCCGAGCGCCTCGAGCCGCAATGCGCGGGCGGCCTCGCGCTCAGCGCCAACGGCGATCCGGCCCGCTTCCGCGACGTGTTCTCCGGCGCCGTCCTGCCCGATACGATCCCGGAACATCCGGGGCCTCTGGCCGGCATCCTAGCCGGGATGGAGGCCGCCGCAGCCCTGCCCGGCGTCACCCATGTCGCCAGTGTGCCCGGCGACGCGCCGTTCCTGCCGCACGACTTCATCGCCCGGCTCGTCGCCGCGGCGGCCGAGGGCAAGCCGATTGCGCTGGCGGCGTCGGGTGAGCGGCGCCACTTCACCTCCGCCCTCTGGCCGGTCGATCTGCGCCACGACCTGCGTGACTGGCTCGGGCGCGGCGAGCGGCGGGTCGGAGGCTTCATCGAGCGGCACGGGGCGGCCGTTGCGTCCTGGCCGGTGGAGCCGGTCGATCCCTTCCTCAACCTCAACGCGCCGGAGGATCTGGCGGCCGCCGAGGCGATGCTGGCGCGTGGGGGATAAGGGCGCGGCAAAGCGCGGTCCGCCGGGCCTCGGATGTTGTGCCGAAGCCTCGTAATTCATATTTAAGTAACTGAAACGACGGCCTTTGGCTGCTGGCGGAGTGTCCCGTCCGACGTCCTCCTCCTGAGGTGCCGCGAAGCGGCCTCGAAGGATCCTCCAGGTCCCGCGCGATGGCTGGATGATCCCTCGAGGCCCGCTGACGCGGGCACCTCTGGATGAGGGAGTGGATCGGAGGAGTCGCCCCGTGCTGGCCTTTCCGTCCCACCCGGTGGCGTTTGGCAGCGGGTGAACCGAACAGAAGAACGAGAGAACGACGTTGGCAGACGACAACGACGCCCCCGGCGCCGGCACGCCCCCGCCCGCAACCGACATCAAGCCCGTCTCCATCACCGACGAGATGCGCCGCTCCTATCTCGATTACGCCATGAGCGTGATCGTGAGTCGGGCCCTGCCCGATGCCCGCGACGGCCTCAAGCCCGTGCATCGGCGCATCCTCTACTCGGCCTTCGAGTCGGGGCACCTGCCGGAGCGCAAATACGTCAAGTCGGCGCGCATCGTCGGCGACGTGATCGGTAAGTACCATCCGCACGGCGACCAATCGATCTACGACGCCTTGGTCCGCATGGCGCAGGACTTCTCGATGCGCCTGATGCTCATCGACGGGCAGGGCAATTTCGGCTCGGTCGACGGCGATCCCGCCGCGGCCATGCGCTACACCGAATCGAGGCTCGCCAAGCCCGCCGTCGCGCTGCTGACCGATATCGACAAGAACACCGTCGATTTCCGGCCCAACTACGACGAGGCCCACGAGGAGCCGACGGTCCTCCCCGCCCGCTTCCCGAACCTGCTGGTCAACGGCGCGGGCGGCATCGCGGTGGGCATGGCCACCAACATTCCGCCCCACAATCTCGGCGAACTGGTCGATGCCTGCGTCGCGCTGATCGACGATCCGAGCCTCACCATCGAGGCGCTCAACGAGATCGTGCCGGGCCCCGACTTCCCCACGGGGGGCATGATCCTGGGCCGGGCCGGCACCCGGCAGGCCTACACCACCGGTCGCGGCTCGATCATCATGCGCGCCCGCTCGCATGTGGAGGAACTGCGGAAAGAGCGCGAGGCGCTGATCTTCACCGAGATCCCGTATCAGGTGAACAAGGCGACGCTGATCGAGAAGATCGCCGAGCTGGTGAAGGACAAGCGCATCGAGGGCATCTCGGACCTGCGCGATGAATCCGACCGCGACGGCATGCGCATCGTCGTCGAGATCAAGCGCGACGCCATGGCCGACGTCGTGCTGAACCAGCTCTACCGCTACACTCCGCTCCAGACCTCGTTCGGCGCCAACATGGTGGCGCTCAACGGCGGCCGCCCGGAGCTGATGAACCTGAAGGACCTGCTCCAGGCCTTCAACGATTTCCGCGAGGAGGTCGTCTCCCGGCGCACAAAGTTCCTGCTCAACAAGGCGCGCGAGCGCGCCCACGTGTTGTGTGGTCTCGCCATCGCGGTCGCCAACATCGACGAGGTGATCCGCCTGATCCGCACCTCGCCGGACCCGAACACCGCCCGCGAACTCTTGATGGCCCGCGACTGGCCAGCCCACGACATCGCCCCGCTGATCGCACTGGTGGACGACCCGCGCCACCGGGTCGCCGATGACGGCACCTACCGCCTGTCGGAGACGCAGGCGCGCGCCATCCTCGATCTTCGCCTGCAGCGCCTCACCGCGCTGGGCCGCGACGAGATCGGCGACGAGCTGAAGAAGCTCGCCGACGAGATCGCCGACTATCTCGACATCCTGCGCTCGCGCGCCCGCATCCAGGCCATCGTCAAGCAGGAACTCGCCGAGGTGCGCGAACTCTTCGCCACCCCACGCAAGACCGAGATCATCGATTCCGACTTCAGCGTCGAGGACGAGGATCTGATCGCCCGCGAGGACATGGTCGTGACCGTGTCCCATGCCGGCTACGTCAAGCGCGTGCCGCTCTCGACCTACCGGGCGCAGAAGCGCGGCGGCAAGGGCCGCTCCGGCATGAGCACCCGTGACGAGGATTTCGTCACGCGGCTGTTCGTGGCCAACACCCACACGCCGGTGCTGTTCTTCTCCGACCAGGGCCAGGCCTACAAGGAGAAGGTCTGGCGCCTGCCGGTGGCCGCACCGAACGCGCGGGGCAAGGCGCTCGTCAACATCCTGCACCTGCAGAACGAGGGCGAGCGCATCACCACCATCATGCCGCTGCCCGAGGACGAGGCGTCCTGGGAGACGCTCGACGTGATGTTCGCGACGGCCTCCGGCAATGTTCGCCGCAACAAGCTGTCGGACTTCGTCCAGGTGAATCGCAACGGCAAGATCGCGATGAAGCTCGATCCGGGCGATCACATCGTCCATGTCGAGATCTGCCGCGCCGACCAGAACGTGCTGCTCACGACCGCGCTCGGCCAGTGCATCCGCTTCCCCGTCGAGGACGTGCGCGTCTTCAAGGGCCGCGACTCGACCGGCGTGCGCGGGATCGCGCTGGCCAAGGACGACCGCGTCATCTCGATGGCGATCCTCAATGCCTTCGACGCCTCGCCCGAGGAACGCGCCGGCTACCTGAAGATGCGCCGCGCCGTGATCGGCGATGCCGGCGACGAGGGGGATGCGGCGGAGGCCGAGGAGAGCACGGCGGAAGCCGCGATCTCGCAGGAGCGCTACAGCGCGATGGGCGCTGCCGAGCAGTACGTGCTGACGCTGTCCGAGCGCGGCTTCGGCAAGCGCTCCTCCTCCTACGAGTACCGCACCTCCGGCCGCGGCGGCAAAGGCATCACGGCGATGCGGGTCAATGCCCGCAACGGCCACCTCGTCGCCTCCTTCCCCGTCGAGGCCTCCGACCAGATCATGCTCGTCACCAATGCCGGCCAGCTCATCCGCGTGCCGGTGGACGACATCCGAATCGTCGGCCGGGCCTCGCAGGGTGTGACGGTGTTCAACACCGACAAGGCCGAGCGCGTCGTCTCGGTGGAGCATATCGAGGGCGAGGAGGAGAACGGCGAGGACGAGGCCTGAGGCCTCCACGCGTCATTCCCGGGGCGCCGCAGGCGAACCCGGGAATGACGGAGGGAGGGTAGTGTGATCTGTGCCGTCTACCTTCTCGCACATAAGCGGGACGGCACGCTCTATCTCGGCGTCACGCGGAACCTGAGCCGACGCATCTGGGAGCACAGGGCGAAGGCGGCACCGGGATTCTCAGCTCGCTACGGCGTCGACCGCCTCGTCTGGTACGAAGTTTACGATCGGATCGACGAGGCTATTGCCCGTGAGAAAGCGCTCAAGAAGTGGCGTCGCGCCTGGAAGGTCGCGCTGATCGAGGCGATGAACCCGGAGTGGGAGGACCTTTACGGCCGTCTGAATGCCTGAGCGCACAACGCATCACCGTTCTCTCAACGCCCGTCATTCCGGGGCGCCGCAGGCGAACCCGGAATCCACGACTGGCCGCCATGGTTCGACTGGGGCCGGGCGCCGCGCATCACGGGTGGATTCCGGGTTCCGCTACGCGGCCCCGGAATGACGGGGTTCGGAAACCCATCGGGTTTCGTTCGCTTCCAAAATGCTCTAGGCCCGTTCCCGTGACGACCCGCACCGCCCTCTATGCCGGTTCCTTCGATCCGGTCACCAACGGCCATCTCGACGTGGTGCGGCAGGCCTGCCGCCTCGTGCCGCGGCTGGTGCTCGCCATCGGCGTGCATCCGGGCAAGGCGCCGCTGTTCACGGCCGAGGAGCGCGCCGCCCTGCTGCGCGAGACCTGCGGGCCGCTGGCCGCCGCCGAGGGCGCGAGCCTGGAAGTCGTCACCTTCGACGACCTCGCCGTCTCGGCCGCCCGACGCTGCGAGGCCCGCCTGTTCATCCGCGGCCTGCGCGACGGCACCGATCTCGACTACGAGATGCAGCTCGCGGGCATGAACGGCGCCATGGCCCCCGAGGTCCAGACTGTGTTCCTGCCCGCCTCCACCGGTGTGCGGCCGATCACCGCGACCCTGGTGCGCCAGATCGCGGCCATGGGCGGAGACGTCTCGCCCTTCGTGCCGCCGGTCGTGGCCGCGCAACTCGCCGCCCGCTTCGCGAAATCCTGATCCTCTCCACGGAGCCTTTGCCCGCATGAATCGCCGCCACGCCGTCCTCGGCCTCGCCCTCTCCGCCATGCTCCTCGCCGCCCCGGCGCGGGCGGGCGAGAACACCGTCACCCTCGAGACCAAGGACGGTCGGGTCACGATCGAGCTGCGTCCGGAGATCGCGCCGAAGCACGTCAAGCAGCTCAAGACCCTGATCGGACAAGGCTTCTACAACGGCCTGAAGTTCCATCGCGTCATCGACGGGTTCATGGTCCAGACCGGCGACCCCAAGGGCAACGGCACCGGCGGTTCCAGCCTGCCCAATATCCCGGCCGAGTTCTCCTCGGCTCCGTTCAAGCGCGGCACTGTCGGCATGGCCCGCTCGGGTGATCCGAACTCGGCCAATTCGCAGTTCTTCATCTGCATCGGCGACGCCGAGTTCCTGAACAACAACTACACCGTCGTCGGCGTTGTCACCTCCGGGATGGACGTGGTCGACAAGATCAAGAAGGGCTCCAAGGCCAATAACGGCTCGGTGCAGGACCCCGACAAGATCGTGAAGATGACGCTTGGAGGCGGCCAATAGCGGCCGCACGCATCGGGCGTCGCCGGGCCGGCGCTCCCGCCGGCCTCCTCGCGGCCGCCCTGGCCCTGCTCGCACCGGGCAGCGCGGATGCGTTCGAGGGCATTGAGCCCTGGCGCACCCTGCCCCAGACCTTGCGGGGCACGCAGCACGTACCGCTGCCCGCGGCAGGGCCGGGGGCGGCCCCGGCCGACACCCTGCGAGCGCTCTATCCGGCGCTCGCTGCCTGCTGGCGGGTGCCGGAAGGCCTGAGCCGGTTCGAGCGGGCGGAGATCACGGCGCGTCTCTCGCTGCGCCGGGACGGTTCGGTGATCGGCACGCCGCAGATCACCTTCGCCAAGGCGCCGGGCGACACGCGGACCCGGGACATCCTGATACGGGCGACGCTCGACGCGATCGCCCGCTGCACGCCGGTCCGGCTCACCCCGGCTCTCGGCGGAGCCATCGCGGGGCGCCCTCTGGCGCTGCGCTTCATCTACGACGGACCCAAAGGACAGGGAATTTAAGCCATGGCAGAGACCAACGAGACCATCGTCCTGGAGACCACCAAGGGCCGCGTCGTCATCGCGCTGCGCCCCGACCTCGCCCCCAACCACGTCGAGCGGATCAAGACCCTGGCGTCTCAGGGCTTCTACGACGGCGTGCCGTTCCACCGCGTCATCGACGGCTTCATGGCCCAGACCGGCGATCCGACCGGCACCGGCTCCGGCGGCTCCGAGCTGCCCGACCTGAACGCCGAGTTCAACGCCGAGCCGCATGTGCGCGGCACCTGCTCGATGGCGCGCACGAACTTCCCGCACTCGGCGAACTCGCAGTTCTTCATCTGCTTTTCCGACGCCCGCTTCCTCGACCGCCAGTACACGGTGTGGGGCAAGGTGATCGAGGGCATGGAAGTCGTCGACACGATCAAGCGCGGCGAGCCCGTGAACGACCCCGACCGGATCGTGAAGGCGACCGTCGCCGCGGCCTGAGCGCGAGACGGGGCCGGGAGCGTCTCACGTCCGCGGGCGGGAGGCATCCCGGTCGGTGTCGAGCGGATGTCGAGAGAAGCCTTCGATGTCGGAAGAGAACGATCCGCTCTTGGCCTTCGGCCGGATGGTCGTCGCATCCCGGGATCGCGTCTTCGACGCGGCGTCCGGGATCGCTGCGACGGACGGAGGTGATTCCATCGCGAACATCGTCGCCGCGGCGATCGCGAGGGGAACATTCGACCGGGACGATGCGGTCGATGTGGCGAAGCACTACATCGATCGGTTCATCGTCGAACTGATGTACGAGGTGCAGGACGCCGGCTTGAACCATGGCTGCGACCTCGCGCTCGTGGCAGGGTCGAGGTCCTACGTCCTGACCGACCTGTCGGACGGGCTTGCCGGCGAGTTCATGACCGAGGATGGATGGTTTCGGCGCCTGTCGCCGCACCGGCCGAGCAGGTTCGACCCAGACTAGCCCTGTACGGTTCACACAAGCGCCGCGGCAGCCCTGCGTGGTCTATCCTCGTGGCGTCAGCCCTCCGGCGGCTCCCTGAGGCCGGCGGCCTCCTCCAGCCATGTCAGGATCTCCGGCGCCCGCCAGGGCTTCGGCATGAAGGTCGCGGTGACGCGCAGGTCGCTCGGCTGGTCGCCCGCATCGCCCGAGGTCAGCAGCAGGCGGATGCGGGGCCAGGTCACGCCGATGATCCGCGCCAGCTCGAAGCCGCCGATGGTGCCCGGTGTGCGCACGTCGGAGAACACCACGTCGATCCCGTCGCCCCGCTGGCGCAGGATGTCGAGGGCGCGCTCGGCCGTCTCGGCCTCGATCACCTCGAAACCCTTCTCCTCCAGCAGTTCGGCCGCGAGGTAGCGCTCGTCGGGCTCGTCCTCGACGACGAGGATGACGGGCCGGCGGTCTGTGGGTCGTGCGTCACTCATGACCAGTCACTCATGACCCTGGCTTATCTTGAGAGCTCGCGGGAGAAACGCAGATTGCGCGTCCCACGCGACATCCTCCGGCAAAGTTCCCGGCAGACATTACGATAGAACGGCCGGGGCGAACGTCTGTCATTCATCGGCAACAGCAGACAGTTTTGTTGCATCCGCTGCGGTGACGCATGCTGATTTGAGGTGGGGTAAGCCGTCGCACCCGCGTTGCGTGCAGGGCTTCAGGGCGAAAACCTCGCTGGCCTAGCGGTCAAGTCGATGGCCGGAATAAAA
>JAESFL010000164.1_pt1 | contig 61103 bp, 47 predicted proteins | sample 9269401 | NCBI WGS metagenome assembly JAESFL01 (sample SAMN14506025, study PRJNA617098) | algae metagenome | isolation source: Gloeocapsa sp. UFS-A4-WI-NPMV-4B04 and co-occurring heterotrophs from desert... | place: USA: Utah | collected 2006-10-01 | reverse complement strand
CCGGCCCGTGAGCAGCGCTGCTCCATCTCGGGCGCGTCGATGCCCTTGAGGCGAATGCGCGCGTCGCCGATGCGGATCGTGTCGCCGTCGGTGACCTGGGCCCGGCCTTCGAGCTTGCGATCGTTGGGCTTCATCACGACCGCAGCCCCGCCGGCGAGGGCCAGCGCCACGACGAGGGACGTGATGCCGCTCCGCCCGGAGCCACGGCTTCGAAACCTCACGACAGGCGCTCGGACACTCCCGCCTGCCCGAAGGTGGCCATGTCGCGATGAACGGCAGCGGCCGCCTTCACGAGGCCCGCCGCGAGCGCCGCGCCGGATCCTTCGCCGAGCCGCATGCCCAGCGCCAGAAGCGGGATCTTGCCGAGCCGGCCGAGCACGTCCTGGTGTGCACCTTCGGCACTCAGATGGCCGGCGATGCAGTGATCGATGGTCGAGGGATGGATCGCATGAAGAATAGCCGCTGCGGCAGTCGCCACATAGCCGTCGAGCACCACCGGGATCCGCTGCAGGCGTGCGGCGAGAATGGCGCCTGCCATGGCGGCGATCTCGCGCCCGCCGACGCGGCGCAGCATCTCGAGCGGGTCCTTCAGGTTGTCGCCGTGATGGGCGACGGCCGCCTCGACGGCCGCGACCTTGCGCTGGAGACCTTCATCATCCACGCCCGTGCCGCGCCCGACCCAGTGCTCGGCAGGCCCGCCATAGAGCGCCGTATAGATCGTTGCCGCGATTGTGGTGTTGCCGATGCCCATCTCGCCTATGGCGAGCAGATCGGTGCCGCCGGCAATCGCCTCCATGCCGAACGCCATGGTGGCGACGCACGCCTTCTCGTCCATGGCGTCAGCCTCGGTGATGTCGCCGGTCGGCATGTCGATGGCGAGGTCGAAGACCTTGAAGCCCAGGCCATAGGCTGCGCAGATCTGATTGATGGCCGCTCCGCCCGCCGCGAAGTTCTCCAGCATCTGGCGGTTCACGTCCGACGGGAAAGCCGACACGCCCTTAGCAGTCACCCCGTGGCTTGCCGCGAAGACGCAGACGAGCGGACGGTCGACGCTGGGCGTGGGCTTGGCCTGCCAGGCGGCAAGCCACTCGGCGATCCATTCCAGGCGGCCGAGGCTGCCGGCCGGCTTGGTCAGCTGCCGGTCGCGCATCCGCACGGCCTCGACGGCGGCCTCGTCCGGACCGGGCATGGTCGTGATCAGGCGGCGGATATCGTCGAAAGGTGAGGACACGGCATCGGACATGGAGGGCTCCGGCCCATGGGGCATTGCAGAACGCGAAGAGGCGTGACCTATAACGGCCCATGCACGCGGGGTGAAGCATGTCGGAGCAAATTGAACCGGGCGAGGCGGCGCCCATGAGCGCGTGGCAGACGGCTACCATCGATCTAGCCCATTGCGTTCGCTTCTATTCCCGGCTTCCGGTGCCAGCCCTGCCCTGGGAGCAGGACGCCCATGCGCCGCCGAGCTTCCCACGTCTGCTGCGGATGATTCCCGTTGCCGGCCTCGTGCTCGGCCTCCTTCCGGCCGCCGTGCTGGGTCTTGCGCTGGCGCTCGATCTCGGCCCCTGGCTCGCCGCGACCCTGTCGGTCGCCGCCATGGTGCTGACCACCGGCGCCCTGCACGAGGACGGCCTGGCTGACACCGCCGACAGCATCGGCGGAATCACCCGCGAGAAGCGCCTGGAGATCATGCGCGACAGCCGGATCGGCTCCTTCGGCGCCTCGGCCCTGTTCCTCGTACTCGCGCTCCGGATCGGCGCCCTCGCGGCCCTGGCCTCGCGGATCGACGGTGGAGCCATGGTGGCTGCGATCCTCATCACCGCTTCGCTCTCCCGCACGGCAGGCCTGATGCCCCTCGTGTTCCTGCCCCCGGCTCGCCCGGACGGGATGTCCCAGTCCGTCGGCCAGCCGGCACAAAAAACCTTCTGGCGGGTGGCCGGTGTCGCGGTTGTCGTTTCCCTCGTGCTGGGTGTGCTTGCCGACCTGACGTTTGCCGGCATTATCCTGATGCTGCTGCTCTCCGGCCTCTCGGGCCTCGCCCTCACGGGCTTTGCGAAGCGCCATCTCGGCGGCCAGACGGGAGACATCGCGGGCGCCGCGCAGCAGGTGGCCGAGATCGCCGCGCTGATCGGCCTCTTGACCGTTGTCCAACCTTGACGACATGAGATCAAGATGACCCGTGTTTCCAGCCCCTGCATTCGCGTCTGCACCCTCGATTCCGAAAAGGGCCTCTGCGAAGGCTGCGGCCGCACCCGCGAGGAGATCACCCGCTGGTATCGGATCACCGAAGAGGAGCGTCTGCTGATCATGGCCGAGTTGCCGGAGCGCATGCGCCAGGCCTTCGCCCTTCAATCGCCTTTCGCCCCTGAACCGAACAAGGCCGATTGATGCCGGGCATTCGCGGAGCGGGCCTGCTTATCCTGATCGGCGCCCTTCTCGTGGGGCTTTTCGCCGAGCACCCCATCGGCGAGTTCTCCGCCATGGAGGCCGCCGGCCTCCTGGCTCTCAGCGGCCTCTCCCTTCTCATGGCGGCCTCCATCGTGGAGGGCTTTGCCCGCCACTGGACCTACGGGGTGCAGTCCATTGCCGTGAGCGGCGGCATCCTTATCGCGCTCCTCGTCACCTATGCCTCCCGTGACGAGCTGCAGACCGTCATCGACCGCGCGATCGGCGACATCGCGGTCGGTCGCACCGTCACCACGCCCGAGGGCGAAGTGGTGGCAGCACGGCGCATGGATGGGAGCTTCATGGTGCAGGGCGAGGTGAACGGCCGCGAGACCCGCTTCATCTTCGACACGGGCGCCAGCACCGTGGTGCTGCGGGCGGAGAACGCCGCGGCCCTGGGCTTCAACCCGGAGACGCTCAACTATTCGGTCCCGGTCTCGACTGCCAACGGCGCAGCTTTGGCCGCGCCCGTCGTCATCCAGAGCCTGACCGTCGGGTCGATCACCGAGCGCAATGTCCGCGCCCTCATCGCCCGCACGGGCGTACTCCACGCCAACCTGCTCGGCATGAGCTTTTTGGAGCGGCTGGGTTCGTACGAGGTGCGGGGGAACAGGTTGATTTTGCGGGGCAAGGAGAGCGGAGGCTAAGAGAGCGTCATCCCGGACGGCGAAAGCCGATCTGGGATCATCTTCAGAACAGGACGCTGAAACCCTCTCCCCCTTGTGAGTGATAGCCTATGAAGGTCAGGTGCCAGCACCCCCTCCCGGCCGCTGCCGCGGCTACCCTCCCCCCAAGGAGGGAGGGAATATCCGCGCCACACTCCTCTGACGATCCCGGATCGCCTGCAGCGTCCAGGATGACGCTGGGAGTTACTCCGCCGCGCTGAGCCTCGCCTCAAGCGCCGCCGTCTCCCGCGACACATGCGCCACGGCATCCCGCAGCGTCTGCAAATTAGCCCCTGGCTTCACCGCCTCCGTGGCCAGATGGCGACGGTAAGCCCGCGCGCCGGGGCGGCCGGTGAAGAGGCCGAGCATGTGACGGGTGATGTTGTGCAGGCGCTCGCCCTTCGCGAGCTGCTCCGCAACGTAGGGCTCGTAAGCCTCGACGGCCTCGAACCCGTCGGCGACAGGCGCGGCTTCGCCGTAAAGCTCAGGATCCACGGCGAGCAGGATTTCGGGCTCGTGATAGGCCACGCGGCCGAGCATAACACCGTCCACATGCTTCAGGTGCTCGTGCACCTCAGGCATCGTCTTGATGCCGCCGTTGATGGCAATCGGCAGATCGGGGCGGGCCTGCTTCAGGCGATAGACTCTTGCGTAGTCGAGAGGCGGAATGTCCCGGTTCTCCTTCGGCGACAGGCCCTTGAGCCAAGCCTTGCGGGCATGGACCGTCAGCTCATCGCAGCCGGCCGCCACCACGCAATCGGTAAGACGGTTCAGGGCCTCCTCGGTGTCCTGGTCGTCCACCCCGATCCGGCACTTCACCGTCACCGGCAGGGACACAGCCGCCTTCATGGCGGCCACGCATTCGCCCACCAGCACGGGCTCCTGCATCAGGCAGGCACCGAAGCGGCCGTTTTGCACCCGATCGGAGGGGCAGCCCACATTGAGGTTGATCTCGTCATAGCCGAATTCTGCACAGATCCGCGCGGCCTCGGCCAGATCCTTCGGCTCCGACCCGCCAAGCTGCATCGCCACCGGATGCTCCACGTCGCTGAACCCGACAAGCCGCTCACGCGGTCCATGTATGACAGCCCCCGTGGTGACCATCTCCGTATAAAGCCGCGCCCGGCGCGACAGGACGCGGTGGAACGCCCGGCAATGCCGGTCGGTCCAATCCATCATGGGGGCCACGGTGAAAAACTTCTGGGTCATCTTCAGCAAAACGGTCGGTCAGGGATCAGGGAATGGCCCTCTCATATGGGGATGGCGGGCTCAAGGCAAATAAGGCAAGCGACACGACAGTATCACAGAGAAGCCATCAAAAAGCCGGGCAGCGCCCGGCTTTATCAACGTTTGGTACAAATTTTTATTAGCATTCTGGAAGAGAGAGAAGATTATCGTTCCATTTTCCATCAGCATATGTGCGGAGATATTTGCCGTTTGGGCCATTAATAACCCCAATGTCACCTCGATTACCATTAACTAGGGTATAGAAGGTGTGCTCTTTTCCTTCGATCCACTCTACAACCTGCTGGCGGGTCCACTTTCCATTTGCATTACCAAGATGAGTAATACCCTCGTGGGTATTATCGCGTGGTTGTTTATTGATGCACGTAATCTGAACGTCAGCCATGTCAGCCATGTCAGCCCCTTAAGTTGAACAACACCATTTCATCAACCAAAAAGGGAATATTTAATAGGTGTATCACCCTAAGTTGTGAAAACTAGACCACCCCCGCCACCTTCGCCTCCAGCGCCTCAGCCGCCGCGCGGGGATCGAGCTTCACCTGCAGGCCTCGCTGGCCGCCGTTGATGAAAACGCTCGCATGCTCGAAGGCCGACTGCTCCAGCACGGTCGGGATGCGCTTCTTCTGGCCGAAGGGGCTGATGCCACCGACATGGTAGCCGGTGATGCGCTCGGCATCGGCCGGCTTCATCATCTGGGCCGCCTTGCCGCCGAGTGCCGCGGCCAGCTTCTTCAGGTTGACCTCCTGGTCGGAGGGCAGGATCACGCAGGCCGGCTTGTTGTCCACCAGCACCATCAGGGTTTTCAGCACGCTCGACGGATCGGCCCCCATGGCCTCCGCAGCCTGCAGGCCGATGCGTTCCGCATTCGGATCGTACTCGTAGGCATGAACTGTGAAGGACACGCCGGCCTGCTGCAGGGCCTGGGTCGCACGTGTGGTCTTGGACATGGCCGTGAGAAATTGAGGATCAGAAGCGATCAGTGATCGTGCTTGTGCCCATGATGGTGGCCGCATCCGCAGCCGGGGCCGTGCTCGTGATGGGCATGATGATCGTGATCATGCTTGTGGTCGTGTGCATGATCGTGGCCGTGGGAATGTCCATGGTCATGATCGTGCGCATGAGCATGGGCGTGGCTCTCGCCGTGGCTGTGCGCATGACCATGATCATGATGCCCATGGTCGTGATCGCACACATGGGTGCTGCGCTCCGGCTTGAACGGACGCTCCACCGGGGTCACGGTGCAGCCCTGTCCGCGCGCCAGTTCCGCCAGCGCCGGATTGTTCTCGATATAGAGGGCGTCACCCGTGACCTCGACGAGGCCGTGGTTGCTGCCGAGATGCCAGGCAAGGCGCATGAGGCGCAAGGGGTTCTCGGCCTTCACCTCCAGCAGGGCCTCAGGCTTAGCCTTCACCTGGACAAGCTGCCCGTCCTCGAGCCGCAAGGCGTCGCCGTCGTTGATGGTGGTCTCCATGTCGAGGTCGAGGTGGATCTCGGTCCCGCCCTCGCCCTTCAACGCCCCATGGCGGCGGTTCCTCGCTGCGTGGTCGAGGGTGATGGTGTCGACGACGCGGTCGGCCTTCACGGCGGGCTTGCGGACGATGGTGGTGACGCGGGGCATGGGTTCGTCTCGGTCTGTGATCGGGTGAGGCTCAGATAGGTGGCTCGGCCGGGGGCTGCCACCCGGCCGGTCATCAATAGGCGATCTTGTCCGGCTTGTCCGCCCAGGCATCGAACACCGCCTTGGCCTCCAGGCTCGGCTGGTGGTCCATGGGGATGAGGCGCTCCGACACGGGCTTGGGTATCTCGTCATAGATCAGGCTGTCGTCGAAGCCGATCTCGGCCGCATCCTGCCGGGTATTGGCATAGACGATGCGCCCCACCCTGGCCCAATATGCGGAGGCGAGGCACATGGGGCACGGCTCGCAACTCGTATAGAGCGTGGCGCCCTCCAGCGAATGGTCGCCCACGGCCTCGCAGGCGCGCCGGATCGCCGTGACCTCGGCGTGGGCCGTGGGGTCCTTGGCGGAGGTGACCTGGTTCCAGCCCTCGGCCAAGACCATGCCGTCGCGTACGATCACGGCGCCGAAGGGGCCGCCGGCCCCCTCCTCCATGTGCTCGCGGGACAGTTCGATGGCGCGCGCCAGGTGGCGCTGATCGTCGAGTCGATTGATGCTCATGAGGCTTATGTATCGTTGGAGGCCGCGGGAGGCGAGAATTTTTGGGCGACACCCCCGTGCTCGCGAACCTGGAGCAGTTGCGCGGTCACGGAAGCCGCGATGATCGCCGGGTCCTTGTCCTCGATGCCGGGGAGCCCGATGGGGCAGACCAGGGAGCGGATCGTCTCCTCAGGCAGCCCGAGTTCCCGGAACCGCTTCTCGAAGCGGGCCCGCTTCGTGGCGCTGCCGATGAGGCCCACATAGGGGAAGTCGCGCCGCAGGGCCGCCGCCGTGATCGCCATGTCCAGCGGGTGGTCGTGGGTCATGACCAGGATCAGCGAGCTTGGATTGGCCTCGGCTATTTCGGCCTCCGGGTCCCACATGCGCACCGCCTTTACATTCGGCGGCAGATGGGCCGGAAAGGCGTCGTCCCGGTCGTCGAGCCAGCGCACGGCAAACGGCAGGGGTGCGAGCGACAGCACCAGCGCCCGGCCCACATGGCCGGCGCCGAACAGGAGAACGGGCGTGCGCACCTCGCCATGGGTCTCGCGCCAGCCGGTCCAGCGGTCGTCGCCGACGGCGGAGGCGAAGTCGCGCCTCACGCGGCCCTCCTCCATCCGGCATTCGAGCTCGAACAGCCCGCCTCCCGCCTCCGCTTCGACGAGTGGCGCCAGGTCTTCCATGTCGCGCGTGTCGAAGGACTCGATCAGGATCTTCACCCGCCCGCCGCAGCACTGGCCGAGATCGGGGCCGAGCGCCTGATCGACGATCCGGGCCGGACCACGGCAAGCCCCGAGCATCTCGCGGGCTATGTCGAGCATGCGGAATTCGAGCTGCCCGCCGCCGATGGTGCCGTGGAAGGCGCCATCGGGCCGCACCACCATGCGCGCGCCAGCCTCGCGGGGGGCGGAGCCTTTCACGTCGTGCACGGTGATGAGGGCGGCGGCTCCATGCCGCTGCACGAAGTCGGCAAGCTGGCGCCAGACTCTCACCCCATCGGCCTCCCCCGCAATGCCTCGCAGGCACGCAGGATCGCCTCGGGCGTCGCAGGCGCATGGAGCGGCACGGGCTTTGCCGGATCGAGCGCATGGATGGCATCGGCCAGCGCGCAGAAGACGCTGTTGGCCAGCATGACCGGCGGCTCGCCCACGGCCTTTGAGCGGTAGATCGTCTCCTCCCGGTTGGCATTGGGATAGAGCGCCACGTCGAAGGCGGCGGGCACGTCGGACGCCACGGGGATCTTATAGGTGGAGGGCGCGTGCGTGAGCAGGCGGCCATCCTTGGAAAACACCAGTTCCTCGGTGGTGAGCCAACCCATGCCCTGCACGAAACCGCCCTCGATCTGGCCGATGTCGATGGCTGGGTTCAGGGAGCGACCGACATCATGGAGAATGTCGGTGCGCAAGAGGCGGTTCTCGCCGGTGAGCGTGTCGATGATCACCTCGGAGCAGGCTGCGCCATATGCGAAGTACAGGAAGGGCCGGCCCGTTCCCTTGGCGCGGTCCCAGGTGATCTTCGGCGTCTTGTAATGCCCGGCCTCCGAGAGTTGCACGCGGGCCGCGATGCATTTCTTCGCCAGTTCGTCGAAGGGCAGGCTCTCATTGCCGATGAACACCCGGTCGTCGCGGAACGCGATCTGCTCCTCGGGTACGCCGTAAGCATCGGACGCATGAGCGATCATGCGCTTCTTGATCGCGCCCGCCGCGATTTTCGCCGCCATGCCGTTGAGATCGGAGCCGGATGAGGCCGCCGTCGGCGAGGTGTTCGGCACCTTCGCGGTCGTCGTGGCGGTGATGCGCACGCGCTCCATGGCGATGCCGAATTCCTCGGCCACCACCTGCGCCACCTTGATGTAGAGCCCCTGCCCCATTTCGGTGCCGCCATGGTTCAGATGCACGGAGCCGTCCTGATACACGTGCACCAGCGCGCCGGCCTGGTTCATGTGCGTGAGCGTGAAGCTGATGCCGAATTTCACGGGGGTGAGCGCGATGCCGCGCTTCATGATCGGCGATGAGGCGTTGAAGGCCGCGATCTCCTCGCGGCGGGGGCGGTAATTCGAGCTCTCTTCCAACGTACGCACCAGATTGACGAGCGTATCGGTCTCCTCCACCTCCATGCCGTAGGGCGTGACGTTCTCACCCGGACGGTAGAAGTTGGCGTAGCGCACGTCGAGAGGGTCGCGTCCCGTCGCCCAGGCGATCTGGTCCATCACGTGCTCGATGGCGAGCATGCCCTGCGGACCGCCGAAGCCGCGAAACGCCGTGTTGGAGACGGTGTTGGTCTTGAGCCGCTTCGAGGCGATATGCACGGCCGGCATCCAATAGGCATTGTCCGCGTGGAACATCGCCCGGTCCACCACGCCGGCGGAGAGATCCGCCGAATAGCCGCAGCGGGCCAAGAGTTCGACCGCGTAGCCCTGGATGCGCCCCTCCTCGTCCACGCCCACCTTCCAGTCGCAGCGGAAGTCGTGGCGCTTGCCGGTGAGGATGAAATCGTCGTCGCGGTCGAGGCGCAGCTTGCACGGACGTCCGGTGACGCGCGCCGCGAGCGCTGCCGTGACGGCCCATTGCGTCGCCTGGCTTTCCTTGCCGCCGAAGCCGCCGCCCATGCGGCGGGTCTCGCAAATCACGTAGGCGTCGGGAATGTCGAGAACGCGGGCGACCACGTGCTGCACTTCCGTGGGATGCTGGGTCGAGGAATAGACATGGATGTCGCCGTCCTCGCCCGGAATGGCCATGGCGACCTGGCCTTCCAAATAGAAGTGCTCCTGCCCGCCGACGCGGAACTGGCCTTCGAGCCTCTTCGGCGCCTGCGCGATGACGGCATTCGGATCGCCGCGGCCGTAAGCATAATCCGGCAGCACCGTCTCCTGGCGCTCCAGAGCGTCCTCAACCGTGACGCTCGGCATCTCGGACTCGATTTCCATCACGGCTTTCTTGACGGCACGCCGTGCGGTGTCGCGGCTCGTGGCGACGACGGCGAAGAGTGCTTGGCCCAAGAAGCCGATCTCGGTGTCGACGAACAGGGGATCGTCGCCGAAGGCGGGCGACACGTCGTTCTTGCCGGGGATGTCGGCAGCTGTCAGCACCGCCACGACTCCGGGCACGGCGCGCACAGCGGAGACATCGAGGGAGATCAGGCGCCCGCGCGCCTTCGGCGACTGGCCGATGGCCGCATGCAGCGTGCCCTCGGGCTCGCGGATATCGTCAATGTACTGCGCGACGCCCTGCACATGTTTTGGGCCGGAATCGTGCGGCAGGGGTCTGCGAACATGACGCAAGGCTTCAACACCCTCCCCTTGAGGGGGAGGGTCGGAGCGCATCAGCGCTCCGGGGTGGGGTGGCGGCGCGAACTTTTCAGAACTCGCGTTTTCCACCCCCTCCCGCGCCTGCGGCGCGACCTCCCCCCTCAAGGGGGAGGTGGAACTGGCGGCAAGTCTTGACTGCTCGTTCATGGCCCTACTCCGCCGCCTGGAGCGCGTCGCGCTGGCCGATGATGCGCGTGGCGCGGGTCTCGCCCGATGCGGCTTCGCTCAGCGCCTTGAATACGAGATTGCGCGCCACCGTCGCGCGATAGGCGGCCGAGGATCTGTGATCGTCGAGTGGCTGATAATCGCGTGCGATCGCCGCCATGGCCTCGCCCCAGGTCGACGGCTCGTCGAGGGAGAGGTCGACAAGCGCCTGCTCCGTTTCGAGCGCTCGCTTGGGTGTTGCCGCCATGCCGCCGAAGGCAACGCGCGCTTCCGCGATGCGCCTGCCATCGAGGGTGAACTTGAACGCACCCATGGCGGACGAGATGTCCTCGTCGAACCGCTTGGAGATCTTGTAGGCGCGGAAGACCTCGTTGCCTTTGAGCGTCGGCACCGTGATGCGGCGCACGAACTCGCCGGGCACCCGGTCCTGCCTGCGATAGGCGATGAAGAAGTTTTCAAGCGGCAGGGTGCGCGTGGCATCACCATGCCGCAGCTCCAGTTCGGAGCCGAGCGCGATGAGCGCGGGCGCGAGATCGCCGATGGGCGAGCCGTTGGCGATGTTGCCGCCCACGGTCCCAGATGCGCGCACCTGCCACGATCCGAACCGGCGCATCAGTTCGCCGAGATCGGGGTCGATCCGGGCGAGCGACGCGTGAGCCTCGGCGTGAGTCACGATCGCCCCGATATCGAGCGCGTCAGGGGACTCTTCAATGGCGTGGAGGCCTTTCACGCGCCCGAGCCAGATCACCTTCTCGATCTCGGCCATGCCCTTGGTGATCCACAGGCCCACATCCGTGCAGCCTGCGACAAGCGTTGCATCCGGGTGCTGTGCGTAGAGTGCTGCCAGCGAGCCTTCGCTCGCAGGCGCCGCGAAGAAACGCGTCTCGTCGCCGTTGTAGATATCCTGCCCGTCGGCGAGCGCCGTCAGGCCCTGCATATTCTGCTCGGCATTCGTGGCGAAGCTGTCCTTAGGCCCTTCACCGCAGGCCTGCAGGGCCGCATCGACGATAGGCCTGTAGCCCGTGCAGCGGCAGAGATTGCCGACGAGCGCATCGTTGACGGTCTCGCGGCTCAAGGGCCGCTCGCCCTCGTGATAGAGCGTGAACAGGCTCATCACGATGCCAGGGGTACAGAACCCGCATTGGGAGCCGTGCGCGTCCACCATGGCGGATTGCACCGGGTGGAGTTCGCCGCCTGCCGCGAGATCCTCGACGGTGACGAGCTCGGCTCCGTCGATCTGGCCGAGCAGCAGAATGCAGGCATTGACCGGCTCGTAATGCACGCGCCCATCCCTCACCCGGCCCAAGGCCACGGTGCAGGCGCCGCAATCGCCCTCCGCGCAGCCCTCCTTTGTGCCCACGCGACGCTCCTGAAGCCTCAAATAGTCCAGAAGCGTGGTGCGCGGGTGAAAGCCTGAAACCTCGACTGCTCGTCCCTGCCGCCAGAAGCGGATTGTCTCTCGTACCACTGTGTTCCTCCGCCGGTTCGACCCGGCTGTGTTATGGTGGGCCGGGTAGAATGGCGGAGCAAGACCTTTTCGCCAAGGGGTGGCCGAGGGGGCAGCCGAGGTCGCGGGGCTACCAGGTGCCGGTATTGGCCATGGAGGCCCAGGGCTCCTGCGTGGGCTTGGGCTCGCCGCGCTGGAGCAACTCGATGGAGATGTTGTCGGGAGTCTTGACGAAGGCCATGTAGCCGTCGCGGGGCGGACGGTTGATGGTGACGCCCGCATCCATCAGCCGCTGGCAGGTCTCATAGATATCGTCGACCCGATAGGCGAGATGGCCGAAGTTCCGGCCGCCGGCATAGTCGTGCTCGTCCCAGTTGTAGGTGAGTTCCAGGAGCGGCGCTTTCGAGTCCTTGGCCTTCTGCACATCGCCGGGCGCCGCCAGGAACACGAGGGTAAAGCGACCCTTCTCGTTCTCGATCCGGCGGACTTCGACCAAGCCGAACTTGTTGCAGAAGAAATCGAGGGATTGTTCGAGGTTCGAGACGCGAACCATCGTGTGCAGGTATTCCATGATCGTCTCCGTGAGCGGAATTCACGTGATGGCGTATTTCGCCTTGAGATCAAGGGGTACCATTTTGTTGTGCGGAAAAAGCCTTGTATTTGGCCAAGATCCCATGACTTTTGATCCCTGCTGCGCCAAGCAGACTGGCGGTCCCTCCCCAAGGCCCTAGATCCAACGCAACTTCGTTTCACACGAGCACCCGATGCGCACCGAGACAGCCCCCGTCATTCGCCTTGAGGATTACCGGCCCAGCGACTTTCTGATCGACAAGGTTGACCTCGACGTGAAGCTGCACCCGACGGAGACCAGGGTCATCGCTACGCTCGCCATGAGGCCCAACGCGGCCGGGCGCTCGGATGCTCCTCTCGTTCTCGACGGCGACGAGCTGAACCTGAAATCCGTGGCCCTGGATGGGCGCACCCTGTCGGCGGAAGAGTTCGAGGCCTCGCCGCATTCGCTCACCATCGCCCAAGCGCCCCGCCAGGCCTTCACCTTGACCATCGAGACTGAGATCAACCCGACGGCCAACACCAAGCTGATGGGCCTCTATCGCTCCAGCGGCAACTATTGCACACAATGCGAGGCGGAAGGCTTCCGGCGCATCACTTACTTTCTCGACCGTCCAGACGTTCTCTCCGTATATACCACCCGCATCGAGGCCGACCGCGAGGAGGCTCCCGTGCTTCTCGGCAACGGCAACCCGGTCGAAACCGGAACCGTCGACGGCTCCGGCCGGCATTATGCCGTCTGGCACGATCCGCATCCCAAGCCGTCCTATCTGTTCGCGCTGGTTGGTGGCCAGCTCGGACGGGTCGCCAAGAGCTTCACCACCATGAGCGGGCGCGATGTGAAGCTCGCGATTTACGTGGAGCCCGGCAAGGAGAACCGCGCCGATTATGCCCTGGATGCGCTCGAACGCTCCATGCGCTGGGACGAGCGGGTCTTCGGCCGGGAATACGATCTCGATGTGTTCAACATCGTCGCCGTGTCGGACTTCAACATGGGCGCGATGGAGAACAAGGGCCTCAACATCTTCAACGACAAATTCGTGCTGGCATCCCCTGAGACCGCAACCGATATGGATTATGCCAATATCGAGGCGATCATCGCGCACGAGTATTTCCACAACTGGTCCGGCAACCGCGTCACGTGCCGCGACTGGTTCCAGCTCTGCCTGAAGGAGGGCCTGACGGTGTTCCGCGACCAGGAATTCTCCTCCGACGAGCGCTCCCGCCCAGTGCATCGCATTGCCGAGGTGAAGACCCTGCGCGCCCGCCAGTTCCTGGAGGATTCGAGCCCGCTGGCCCATCCGGTGCGTCCCAACCAGTATCGCGAGATCAACAACTTCTACACCGCCACCGTCTATGAAAAGGGCGCGGAGATCGTCCGCATGCTCAAGACGATGATCGGCGAGGAGGATTTCCGGCGCGGCATGGACCTTTACTTCGAGCGCTGCGATGGCACCGCCGCGACGGTCGAGGATTTTCTCAACGCCTTTGCGGAGGTCACCGGCCGCGACCTGTCGCATTTCGCCCGCTGGTACGAGCAGCCCGGAACGCCCCGCGTCACAGTGAAGAGCCATTACGACGAGGCGGCGCAGACCTACCGCCTCGACTTCACGCAGAGCACGCCGCCGACGCCGGGGCAGACAAAGAAGGAGCCCATGGCCATTCCGGTCACGCTCGGTCTTGTCGCCCATGATGGATCGCCCCTTAGAGCGGCCTGCGACCGGGTGGATGAATGGGGCGTGTTCCTGTTCGACAAGGCCGCCGACAGCATCACCTTCACGGGCGTGACATCCCTGCCGGTTCCGTCCCTCTTCCGGGGCTTCTCGGCCCCGGTGAAGGTCTCGCTCGATCTGCCCAACAAGGAACTGCTTGTTCTCCTGCGGCACGACACGGATGCGTTCAACCGGTGGCAGGCGGCGCAGACCGTCGCCATGCGGCTGCTGGCCTCCCTCTCGACCGATGGGCCGGCCAGGAGCGACGAGATCGACGCATTCTCGACCGCGCTCTCCACCTTCATCGGCAAGGACGCCAAAAGCGACCCGGCCTTTGCGGCTCTCGTCATGACCCTGCCAAGCGAGGCAGATATCGCGCAGGAGATCGGCCAGGATGTGAATCCGGATGCGATCCATCGCGCCCGAACCGAACTGCGCCGGCGCCTTGGCTTGGGCTGCGCAGAGCATCTGCAGCGCATCTACGAGGCCTTCGCCGCTTCAAGGCCCTACAGCCCGGACGCGGCGAGCGCCGGACGTCGCGCCTTGCGCAATGCCTGCCTCGATCTTTTGGCCGCAGCCGATCCCGGCGCTGGTGAGGCGCTGGCCTTGGCGCAGCTCGAATCTGCCACCAACATGACGGACCGCCTCGCCTCGCTCAGCGTGCTGACGTCCATCCCCGGCGCTGCGCGCGAGGACGCCATCGCCCGGTTCGGGGAGCGCTATCGCAACGAACCGCTCGTGATCGACAAGTGGTTCACCCTGCAGGCCGCGATCCCGGAGGATGGAACGCTCGAGCGGGTGAAGAGCTTGATGGAGCATCCCGCCTTCTCCCTCGGCAACCCTAATCGGGTGCGTGCGCTGATCGGAAGCTTCGCCATGCTGAACCAGGTTCAGTTCAATCGGGCGGACGGCGCGGGATACAGGCTTCTCGCCTCCATCGTCCTGCGCGCGGACGAGTTGAATCCGCAACTGGCCGCCCGTCTCCTTACCGCGTTCAGCACCTGGCGGATGATGGAAAACGGCCGGCGAAAGCACGCTGAAGAGGCCCTGCGCGCCATCGCGCAAAAGCCCAATCTTTCCCGCGATGTAGGGGACATCGTGAGTCGTTCCCTTGAGGAGAGCCAAGCGAAATAAACCATATAAATGAAGGGGTTATTGGCTTGTCCCAGATTTCCCCAGGGGAAGGCGGGATAGGAAATTTTTTATTAACCTTCGGGTTCTACTAACTAGACAAATCACCCGCTCAAGATTCTATTGTTAGTGATTCGGAGAGATGCGGCACGTCCTCCGAAACAGGACGCAAATGGTTCCGGAGGAAGCATCGCATGGCGGGGGCGGTGACCGCATGCGTACCCGCGCGTGCGGGTACGATTCTAGGGGTAACGCGATCAGACGCGAACCCCACCTATCGACGGCTTGAACGATACGAGCCCCTGCTCCGCTTGGCGGTTCCGGCGGTCCTTATCCTGTTTCTGATCACGCTTGCCGGCAGCGCCTGGGTGCAGATCCGCGATGGCCGCAAGGACACGCTCTACGACGCGATCAGCGACATCGACATCATTGCATCGCTTTCGGCGGCAAAGCTCGGCACCATTCCGGCTCCTCGCAGCAGCGCGCAGGCTGCAGCTCAGCTGGAGCATCTCGCCAACGACATGCCGCCGAGCGCCCTGACGCAGAACCGCACGCTCATGCTGGTCGATCAGGCAGGCGCCATTCTGGCCGTTCATCCGCCGATGACGAATGCCCCCGGCAAGCTCACCGATATATTAGGCGAAGCGCAGCCCCTGATGCTGTTTGCCGATCGCGCCGGCGTCATGACGGTCCGACTCCCCGACGGCATTGAGGGCATGGCGACCGTACGCTCGCTTGCCGCTTCCTCGGGACAGATCGCGTTGGTGCAGCCCATGCCGCACATCCTGTCGGGCTGGTGGACGCGCACCATCGGTCACGTCTCCCTGCTCGGCGCCACGATCCTGGTGCTGCTCGGCATCGGCGTGGCTTATGTGATGCAGGCGAACCGCGCGCGCGCCGCCGACGAGGTCTGTGAAAAGGTGCGCGACCGGATCGACTCCGCGCTCAACCGTGGGCGCTGCGGGTTGTGGGATTGGGACATCGGCCGCGGCCGTATCTACTGGTCCGACTCCATGTATGAGCTTCTCGGCTACGAGCGCCAGGACGAGTTCCTCTCCTTCGGCGAAGTCAACGCCATGATCCATCCCGAGGATCAGGATCTCTTTACGCTCGCAGAGCAGCTCGCGTCCGCCAGCACCTCGCTGCTCGATTACGAGTTTCGCATCCGCAGCATCACCGGCGATTGGGTGTGGCTGCGCGCCCGCGCCGAGCTGATGAACGATCCGGACGACGCGGCAAGCCATCTCGTGGGCATCGCCGTGGACGTGACCGAGCAGCGCGGCCTGGAAGAGAAGACCGCCAAGGCCGATGCCCGCCTGCACGATGCCATCGAGGCGATCTCCGAGGCCTTCGTGCTTTGGGACGCCAACAACAACCTCGTGCTCTGCAACTCGAAATTCCAGAAGCTGCACGAGCTTCCGGCCGATGCGCAGCTTCAGGGCAAGTCCTATGCGGAAGTGATGGCCTTGGGCCGTCCGCCGGAAGTGCAGCACCAGTTCCTGCGCCGCGAGCAGCAGGATGTGGGCGCCCGCACCTTCGAGGCCCGCCTTCAGGATGGCCGCTGGCTGCAGATCAACGAGCGCCGCACCAAGGATGGCGGCTACGTGTCCGTCGGCACGGACATCACTGCGCTCAAGCGCCACGAGCACCGCCTCGTCGAGTCCGAGAAGGAGCTCATCGCCACGGTTCTCGACCTCAAGCAGTCGCGCCAGAAGCTCGAGGCGCAGACGCACCAGCTCGCCGATCTCGCCGAGCGCTACCTCGACCAGAAAGCGCAGGCCGAGAGCGCCAACCGCGCGAAATCGGAATTCCTCGCCAACATGAGCCACGAGCTGCGCACGCCGCTCAACGCCATCATCGGCTTCGCGGAAGTGATGCAGAGCGGCATCTTCGGCTCGCTCGGCTCCGACAAGTATGAGGAATACTGCACCGACATCCGCTCGAGCGGCCAGTATCTCCTGTCGGTGATCAACGACATCCTCGACATGTCGCGCATCGAGGCGGGCCGCACGAGCCTGACCAAGCAGCCGTTGGAGGTCCACGCCGCGATCCAGCGCGCCCTCAAGCTCGTGGGCGAGCAGACCAAGGCGAAGAACCTCTCCGTCACCGTCGACGTCAACCCCGAGGACATCGTGGTGCCCGCCGACGAGCGCGCCCTGCACCAGATCCTCGTCAACCTGCTCCAGAACGCCACGAAGTTCACGAGCGAGGGCGGCTGCATCACGGTGCGCACGCGTCAGGCCGGCAATGCCGTCAACATCTATGTCGAGGACAACGGCATCGGCATTCCCGACCACGCCCTGCACAAGCTGGGCCAGCCCTTCGAGCAGGTCGAGACCGAGTTCTCGAAGAGCTACAAGGGCTCAGGCCTCGGCCTCGCCATCGCACGCTCGCTCACCGAGCTCCACGGCGGCAGCCTTCGCATCAAGAGCCAGGAAGGCGTGGGCACGATCGTGCTGGTCCACCTGCCGCTCACCGAGAACACCAGCGCCGAGATCGCCCTGGCGGATGCGGCGGCATAGGGGCGGTCCGGATCGCCTTCCAACGAGAAGAGCCGGCGCAACCACGCGCCGGCTCTGTAGTGTGGTGTCTGGTCTGGTGGTTGGGGGCGGCCTACAGGGTATAGAAGCCGATGTTGCTGGCCGAGAGCGCCGTGTGGGCGGCAAGCTGGGCGATCTTGATCTGGGCAGCCCCCCCGACCCCGTCCACGTCGTAGTACAGGGCGCCGCTCGCCTGGTCATAGATCACCCGGTGCGTGCTGGCGCTGGCGGCCGTGCCGAGACTGAACTCCGTGCTCTTGAGAGCGGCATTCAAGGCATACCCCTCCTCGTACACCACATGCGCCCGTCCAAAGGCATGGGTCTCCAGCTCGATGCGGTCGCCTTCCGCCGCGCTGAAGTCCTGGATCGTGTCCACGCCGAGCGTCCCGGGCACCGCCGCCGTCTCGAACCGGAACGTGTCCCGGCCCGCGCCGCCATTGAGCCAGTCCGCACCCTCGCCGCCCACCAGGGTGTCGGCCTGGGCGCCGCCCGACAGGAAGTCCTGCCCGCCCTCGCCCCGCAGCTCGTCGTTGCCGTCATGGCCGTAGAGGCCGTTGCCCGCATCGCTGCCCTGGAGCCAGTCACTATGGCCCGAGCCCGCCAGCCCCTCGATCGACACGTAGGTATCGCCCCAGGCATCGCCGGTGTTGAGGAACCGGTCGAGCAGGCTCGCCCGCACCCCCGCCGCGGCGCTGGAGTACACGGCATAGTCCTCGCCCTCGCCCCCGTCCAGGTGATCCCAGCCGCCCCGGCCCTCCAGCACGTCGTGGCCGGCATCGCCCCGCAACGCGTTGCCGCTCGTATCCCCATACAGCTCGTCATCGTGCCGGGAGCCCAGCACCTCCTCCACCGACACGAAGCTGTCGCCCTGCGCCTCGCCGGCGTTGCGGCCGATCAGGATCAGGTCGGCCACCACGCGCGCAGCCGCCCCCGAATAGTCGGCGCTGTCCCAGTCCTGGCCGCCGTCGAGCCGGTCCGCGCCCGCGCCGCCCACAAGCCGGTCGCAGCCGTCCCCGCCGGACAGGGCATCGATCCCGGTGCCGCCCGCCAGGGTGTCGTGGCCCGCCTCGCCGAACAGGAAGTCGTTGCCGTCCAGGCCCGCCACCACGTCGTGGCCGCCGCGTCCGAACAGGTAGTTGTCTCCCCCGTTGCCCTCGAGCGTGTCGGCATGGAGCGAGCCGTGCACGCCCTCGATGCTGCTGAAGGTGTCGCCGGCCGCATCCCCCGTGTTGGCCCAGGGATCCCACAGGCGCACCGTCACGCCGGATGACGCCGTGGCGTAGCTGGCATAGTCGTAGCCCGCGCCGCCGTCGAGCCCGTCGGCCCCGGAGCCGCCGTCGAGCACGTCGTCGCCGTCGCGGCCATAGAGCTCGTCGCGCCCCGTTCCGCCGTAGAGCCAGTCGTGGCCCGACCAGCCCCCGTCGAGCACGTCGTCGCCCTCGCCGCCCTCCAGCGCGTCGTGGCCGCCGCCGCCCACGAGCCAGTCCCCGCCGCCCAGGCCGCGCAGCACGTCGTCGCCCTCCTGGCCGAAGAGCTCGTTGTAGCCCTCGCCGCCCGTCAGCGTGTCGTGGAACTGCGACCCGAGCAGACCCTCGATGCCCTCGTAGCGGTCGCCGTTGGCTTGGCCCCGGTTCTGCGACGCATCGGACAGGTTCGCCACCACCCCCGTGCCCGCATGCATGTAGCTCGCAAAGTCATAGCCCGTGCCGCCCAGCAGCGTGTCGGCGCCCGAGCCACCGTCGAGAACGTCGTTGCCTGAGCCGCCATTGAGAAGATTGCTCAGAATGTTACCAATAAGGGTGTCATCAAACTTAGATCCCTTCAGGCCTTCGATGGAGATATAGGTATCCCCCGCCGCCTCGCCGGTGTTCTGGGAGGGATTCGAGAGGTTCGCGACAACACCGCTGTCCGCATCGGCATAGCTAGCAATGTCAAAGCCCTGACCGCTGCCACCAAAAAGAACGTCGCAATCAAGGCCGCCTAAAAGAACATCGTTCCCTTCGCCTCCATCGAGCGTGTCGGCACAAGCGCCACCATCAAGGGTGTCATCTTGCAATTTACCTACGAGGTGATCAGATCCCCCCGCTCCAATCACGAGCCCTTCAGCTATAAGCTGATCGGCGAATGCAGTACCCAAAGTTTTTGGAAGCGTATAGGTAATATTATCTATAGTGAAACTCGCGACGCCAGGAGTTTCAACTCTATCGTTATTCTCATCGTTCGGATTCGACCCCTCTCCTATGAGGTTCTCTAACGTGTCCGAAATTGAATTAATCGCATCATCGAGATCATCTCTCCAGCCTCGCGATATACTTCCAGATTCCATCATTATAACAGATGTAAATCTCTGGTACTACCATTTTCTATAACAGAACTTGTTATTGTATATTCAAACTGGTGCCTCCATCCAGTAAGAAAACTCCAACTCTTATCAGTTTGTTGAATAACTGTCCTGGTGTAAGCCTCACCATTTGCTTCATTAGTTTCAATAATAATTCTATTATTATCATGAATAATTCGGCTAGAAGCTCCATTTGTATAAGAAATAAATATTTCGCTGTCGCTTATTTGCTTAATTCTTCTATCTGATTGCTATATTGTAACCGTTCCGGCCTCGTTATCGTATACCGTAGTATCAGAGTCCGGGTTCATAGAAGCTTCAAGAAGGCTAGCTTGAGCAGATTCGCCCAGAGTGACAGTTTGTCCAACTTGACCTTCTGTGCCAAGAGTAACAATTGAGCCACCATTTCCCAAGTAATTCATGGAAACGGCGGAACCATATTGTTTAGTAAACAAATACTCCATATATGCGAGATTGGGTGTAGGTATAGCCATGACGCAGCCTCTTAGATTTCTTTGTCAGGTACTTGCGCCAAAATATTGATAGTTCAAACTATCTGTTCATATAGGAATTTAGCACTGACAGAATAATTTCGACATACTGAATACTGCAAGATGCAGCCCGCGGAGCGTAAGATCGTCTCTAAGTTGTATCAATTTAACTAAATTAAAGTGCGAAACACTTCCTGTACTCTACTTCGCACCTCTCCAAGGTGCTCCATCAGCACTTTCGCACTCGGCACCCCCGCCACCGTCGCCAAACGCTTGAGCACTGTGGGCAGCACCTTTTCCCCCTCGAACCGGCCCTCGATGGTTAGACGCTGCCACTGGAAGATATCGTTGAGAAGCCTATGCGCCTCCATCAACGTCAACGCTTCCGCTTTGCCCAACAAGTCTCGGGCCTGAGCTTCCGTGAATGTCTCTTCGGTTGATAAACCTATCAGCGACGGATGGGCCTTCGCATAAGCCAGCACCAACCCCTGCGCGATGAAGTCGAGATCCGTCAGTCCGCCGCGGGCGAGCTTCATGTCCCAGGGATGGGCGTCGCCCTTCTCGTGCGCGATCAGCTCGCGCATGGCGCGTACGTCCTTGAAGACCTGCTTCGGCTCGCGCTTGGTGGTGAGAATGTCCTTCACGGCTTGCGCAACGTCAGCACCAAAGGCATCGTCCCCGGCGAGCACGCGGGCGCGTGTGAGCGCCATGTGCTCCCAGAGATCGGCTTCGGTCTTCTGGTAATTCACGAAGCCCTTGAACTGCGAGGCGACGGGCCCCTTGCCGCCTTGCGGACGCAGGCGCAGGTCCACCTCGTAGAGGAGGCCGCGTCGTGTCGGCACCGTGAGGGCCGAGACGAGGCGCTGCGTGAGGCGCGTGTAATAGACCACCGCATCGAGGCTGCGCGGGCCGGTGCTCTCGCGGGCGCTCTCGTTGAAATCGTAGATCACCACGAGGTCGAGATCGGAGCCCGCCGTCAGCTCGCGACTACCGAGGCGGCCAAGGCCGAGGATCGCGATGCGGGAGCCGGGCACCGTTCCATGCTCGGCCTCGAAGGCGCGGTTCACCTCCTCGAACGAGGCGCGGATGACGGCACGCGCGATGGCCGCGTAGGCCTCACCGGTCTGCGTCGGAGAGATAACGCCGGAAAGCAGACGCGCGCTGGTGACGAAACGCATCTGACGCGCCGCATCGCGCACGCGATCGAGAAAATCCTCGAAGTCGCGCGGCGGCCCGATGAGCTGTCGCACTTGGCTCTCGATTGTTGCATCGTCGGTGGTGGGCGTGCCGAAGGCGGGGTCGATGAGGGCGTCGAGCACGTGGGGGGACTGCGCCACCGTGTCGGCGAGACGCGGGGCGGTGCCCAGAAGATCGGCGAAGAGAAGCCGCAGGCGGTCGTGGGATTGCAGGATGGTGAGGAGTTCGGCGGCCGCGGGCATGCGGCCGAAGGCGCGATCGAGAGCAGCCAGCGCCCCATCGGGATCGGCGGTGCCGCCTAGGGCGGAGAGCAGCGCCGGGGTGAGTTCGGTCAGCACCTCGCGGGCCCGCGCGCTCTGAATCGCGGGACGCCGGCCGAAATGCCAGCCGCGCACGGTTTCCGCCACGCGCTCAGGCTCATGAAAGCCGAGGCGCCGCAAGGTCGCCAGCGTATCCGGATCGTCGTCCGAGCCGGTGAAGACGAGGCTGCCCACATTGGAGGCGAGCTCAGGCCCCTCCTCGAAGAGAAGCGCATAATGGCCCTGCACGATCTTCGCCTGATCGGTCAGCGCTTTCGAGAAGGCTTTCAGGTTCGGATAGCCGCAGAATTTCGCAAAGCGCTTGAGTTGCTCCTCGTCGGAGGGCAGGCGCTGGGTCTGCTCGTCCGCCACCATCTGCAGCCGGTGCTCGATGGTGCGCAGGAAGCGGTAGGCGTCCGACAGCTCATCGCGCGCTTTGTCCGTGATCCAGCCTTCGTCATGCAGCGATTTCAGCATATCGAGGGTGCGGCGCCCCCGCAGGCCGGGGCGGCGCCCGCCGAACACGAGCTGTTGCGTCTGCACGAAGAACTCGATCTCGCGGATGCCGCCGCGTCCGAGCTTGATGTCGTGGCCCGCCACCGCGATCTCGTCGTGCCCGCGCACCGCATGGATCTGCCGCTTCATGGCGTGCACGTCGGCGATGGACGCGAAGTCGAAATACTTGCGCCAGATGAAGGGGCGCAGCTCCTTCAGGAAGTTTTCGCCCAGAGTGAGATCGCCGGCTATGGGCCGCGCCTTGATGAAGGCTGCACGCTCCCAGTTCTGCCCAACGGTCTCATAATAGACGTAAGCCGAGGACAGCGACACGGCGGTGGGCGTCGAGCCCGGATCGGGGCGCAGGCGATAATCGACGCGATGCACATACCCGTCAGCGGTGCGCTCCTGCAGCAGTTTGGCGAGCTGCTGGGCGATGCGGGTGTAGATTGTCGCCGCCTCTGAAGGATCGCGCAACGCCCTGGTTTCCGGATCGAAGAAGATCACGAGATCGATGTCGCTCGAGTAGTTGAGCTCCCCTGCCCCGTGCTTGCCGAGCGCCAGCACGGTGAAGCCGGAGCCGTCGCCCGGTGCATCGGGGTTCACGAGCGTGACGCGCCCGAGATCCGCCATCTCGGTGAGAACGAGGTTGACGCCGCCGGCAACAGACACATCGGCGAAATCGGAGAGCGCCTGCGTCACCTGCTCCGTGCCCCACAAGCCGCCGATATCCGCCATGGCGACGAGGAGCGCGTGGGCATTCCGGTTCTGCCGGAAGGCGCGCACGGCATCGTCGCGGGTGATTGTGCCGGAGCGCAGCTCACGGAACAGGTTGGATTGGCTCTCGATGATCGCCCCATGCTCCTCCTCCGGAGAGGAGAAGGCAAGCCTCGCGACGCGGGCGGGATCGTTGACGATCAGCTGCCAGAGGAACGGGGAATGATCGGCAATCCCCAGGAGGAGATCGCAGAAGGGGCCGTCGCTCAGATGCTCCAGCAGCGCAGCGGCATCGGGCTCCTCGCGCAACCGCTCGACGAAATCCTTCAGCAGCGCCTTCGCGCGCTTCTGGTCGGCCACGAGCGGCGCCCTGGTCAGGCGGCTGAGGAGGGAGTTCTGAACATCCGGCACGGCGGGTCTCTTCGGCTTTCTGCGACGAGCCGAGTGTTCATGCCGGAGGATTGGAGGCAACCGAAAACTGCCTGAGGGCTCTCATCCTTCAGGCTTAAGCGGCAGTCTGGAGGGGCGTCTGGGGAAGCTCCACGGCTTTCAGCGGGAGGGTCAGCACGACCAGCAGGCCTGGCTCGTTGTCCTCCAGCCGCAGCGCCCCGCCATGGAGCCGCGACACGGCGGCGGCGAGGCTCAGGCCCAGTCCGAAGCCGGGACGGGAGCGGGCCGTTTCCAGGCGGACGAAGCGCTCCAGCACCCTGCCCCGCTCGGCCTCCGGAATGCCGGGGCCCCGGTCCGCCACCGCGATCAGCACCTCGCCATCGCGGCGATAGGCCGACACGCTGATCGTCTTGCTGGGTGCATCCGACGAGGCGCCATATTTGAGGGCGTTGTCGAGGAGGTTCGACATCGCCTGCCCGAGAAGCTCGCGACTGCCGTGAACGGGCAGATCGTCCTCGACCGAAACCTCCAGGTCCACGCCGGCCTCCTCGGCCAAGGCATCGTAGAGTTCGGCCACGCCGCGCACGGCCTCGGCAGCGTCGAAGTCGGCAAGACCCTCGCGGGCGTTGCCGGCTTCCAGCCGCGCGATCATCAGCAGCGCGTTGAAGATGCGGATGAGGTTGTCGCTCTCGTCGATGGTCGCTTCGAGTGCGTTCCTCAGCTCATCCGGATTCCGGGCCGTACGCAGGGCCTCGTCGGCCTTGTTGCGCAGGCGCGTCAGCGGTGTCTTGAGATCGTGGGCGATGTTGTCGGAGACCTCCTGCATGCCGCGCATGAGCTCGCCTATGCGGTCGAGCATGGCATTGAGGTTCTGGGCGAGGCGATCGAGTTCGTCGCCGGTGCCGGCGACCTTCAGCCGCCCGCCGAGATCCCCCGCCATAATGTGGCGCGTGGTGTCGGTCATATCGTCGACGCGCTTGAGCACCCGTCGGGTGATGAACCATCCGCCGAGGCAGCCGAGAACGCCGATGAAGAGCAGGGAATAGCCGAACGCGCGCTGGATGATCTCGCGCAGGCGCCGCCGCTCCTCCACGTCGCGCCCGACGAGAAGCCTGAACCCGCCGGGCAGGAGAAAGACCCGTACGATGGCCACATCGGGCCGCGTGTCCGTCTCGTCGGTGCGGTTGTAGAGCGTCTCGAACTGGCCGGTGCGTCCGAGCACGTCGGGAGGCAGCGCCCCGACATTGCCGGCGACGCGCTCGCCGGCTTCCGTCGTGACGAGATAGATCAGGGCGCCGGGCGCCCGCGATCTACGCTCGACGCTGGTCACAAGGCGGCGCAGCCCCCCGAACCTGTACAGGTTGGACAGGCTGTCGATTTCGCTCTCGATGCTGGAGATGAATTGTTGGGTGAGAAGCCGTTGGGCGTTCCAAGCCACATAGCCCAATGCCACAAAAGCGAAGATGGTGAAGATGAGCAGATAGGCGAAGGACAGCTTGAAGGCGGTCGTGCGGACGAGCTTGCCGAGGGCGCTCATGAAGGCGCTCATGACCGAGCCCTCATTCCTCGTCCCCTTCCGCACCGACGCGCACCGTGTAACCCGCGCCGCGGATGGTGTGGATGAGCGGCTTGTCGAAGCCCTTGTCGATCTTGGCGCGCAGGCGCGAGACGTGGACGTCGATCACGTTGGTCTGCGGATCGAAGTGATAATCCCACACATGCTCCAGCAGCATGGTGCGGGTGACCACCTGGTTGGCGTTCTTCATCAGGTATTCGAGCAGCCGGAACTCGCGCGGCTGCAGCACGATCTCCTGCCCGGAGCGCGTCACGCGATGGGACAGGCGGTCGAGCTCGAGATCTGCGATGCGATAGACGGTCGGCTCCGCATTGGGAGCCGAGGCGCGGCGGCGCGAGAGAACCTCGACGCGGGCGAGAAGCTCGGAGAAGGCGTAAGGCTTGGGCAGGTAATCGTCGCCGCCGGCGCGCAAACCCTTTACCCGGTCGTCCACCTGGCCCAGCGCCGAGAGGATGAGAACCGGCGTCTCGACCTTCTGCTCGCGCAGGGACCGGATCAGGGAGAGGCCGTCGAGCTTGGGCAGCATACGGTCGACCACGAGCACGTCGTAATCGCCCGCTTCCGCCATGGCATAGCCGTCGAGCCCATCGGCGGCATGGTCCGCCACGTGGCCCGCTTCCCGGAACGCCTTGACCAAATAGGAGGCTGCCTCCCGGTCGTCCTCGATGATCAGAATCCGCATCAGCCTACACGCCGCACAAGAAAAAGCCCGTCGGCGAACCGGTCCTGGAGGGGGAAGACCGGTCCGCCGCGGGCAGAAGACACCAGGTGTCGGGGGCAATCAACTTAGAAATCCTGGTGCCTAACCTTTATCCGAGGGCGTTTAGACGCCCTTCGGCTGGCTCGCGACCTCGAGGGTCACGTTCCGCTCCTTGCCGTCACGCCAGAGCGTGAGCGACAGGCTCTTGCCCGGGGCGACGTTCGCCACCTTGCGGGAAAGGTCCTTGGCCTCGTTGATCGGCTGTCCGTCGGCGGCGATGATCGTATCGCCCGTCTTGACGCCGGCCTTGGCCGCGGGACCATCCGCCATGGCCTCTGCCACGAGGGCGCCCTTTGGCTCCTTCAGGCCGATCGCCTCGGCGATCTCCTTGGTCACGGGCTGCATCTGCACGCCGATGAAGCCGCGGGTCACGGAGCCCTTGTCCTTCAGGGACGCAATAACTGTCTCAACCGTGCTCGCCGGGATGGCAAACGCAATACCCACATTGCCGCCCGATGGCGAGAAGATCGCCGTGTTCACGCCCACGACCTCACCGGAAAGGTTGAAGGTCGGGCCGCCCGAGTTGCCGCGGTTCACCGAAGCGTCGATCTGGATGAAGTCGTCATAGGGACCGGCACCGATGTCGCGGTGCTGGGCCGACACGATACCGGCCGTCACCGTGCCGCCGAGGCCGAACGGGTTGCCGATGGCCACCACCCAGTCCCCGATGCGCGCCTTCTGGCCGGCCATGCGGACGTAGGGGAAGTCGCTGCCCTCGACCTTCAGCAGGGCGAGGTCCGTCTTCGGGTCGGTTCCGACCACCTTGGCGTCCAGCGTCTTGCCGTCGTCCATGGTGATCTCGACCTCGGAGCCCTTGTCGACCACGTGGTTGTTGGTCACGATGTAGCCGTCGGCCGAGACGAAGAAGCCGGAGCCCAGGGACTGGCCGAACCGGCGCGGCTGCTCGCGGCGCTGGCCACGCTCACCGCGCTCGCCCTCGCGGAACTGGCGGAAGAAGCGCTCCATTGGATGGCCCTGGGGCAGGTCCGGCGCCGAAAAGCGCGGGCCGTCCTCATCGGCGTCCCGGTCGGCCACGTTCTGCACCTTGACCTTCACGGACACCACGGCGGGCTTCACCCGCTCGATCACGTCGGCGAAGGACGGGGTGCCCTGCACCGGCTGGGCCATGGAGCGCAGCTCGGCATGGGCGGCATTGGGGGCAACGAGACCGCTCTCGACGGCGCCGCCTGCGATCAACGCAGCCACGGCCGCTGCGCCGAGCCATGTCGCGGTGCGCTTGCGGGCGGGAGTGGAAACCTTATCCAACATCTCTTGTCTCTCCTCGAAGAACCTTCTTGGGTTCGTCATGAGAGCAAGATGGGGTGTGCCGCCTTACGGTACCCTCACCCGCAGATGAAATGTTGGTAAGTTTTCGAGACAGGCGGGCAGCGCCGTCTCTCACTTGCTCCTGCGGGACAAGCGCGTGAGCTGCTTTCGGCCGGGTTTCTTCCCTTTGCGAATTCCAGGCGAGGCCGTTTTCAGCTTTCGCCGGCCGGCACTTTCGGCAGTCTTGGACGGCTCGCTCTGGACCGAGCCGGTGGCGGGCGCCTGATGCCTGTCGAGTGCCCCTGCGAGCGCCCTCTGTGGCGGGAGCGGCGCATCCTTACGAGCGACAAAAGCACGTTCCATACATTGGCTTACATGAATAACACGCCGCTCTACAATCCGCCGGAAACTGTCGACGCCGATCTTTCCCTTCGGGGCAATCGCAAGCCTCGCGTCCTGACGGCAGGCCTCGCGCTTGGCGACGAGATTTTCGTCAGCTCGTGCTGCGAAAGGGAGAACGAGAAGGACAAAACCTAATCCAAAGGCCGCAGCTTTCACGACCGTCCCTTTCGCAGGAAATATCAGGAGATTGAGAGCCCGATATCACCAGCTTGACGGTTTGGCACAGCGACAAATTGGCATGTTCTCGAGAAAAAGCGATGCCGTTTCCAACGGAGGAATAAGGACCTAATGCGAGCGGACTACGCTCTCAAAACAAGCAAAGTTTCACGTCCTGACATGATGTGAGTGAGGTCAGGCGTGATTGATGGTTCAAGCGCTCTGATCACGCTTGAGCAACGCATCCAGCGCCTTGCGCTCCTCGTCGTCGAGGGCTGCTGCAGTGGCTTGCGGGCGCGTTCTCAGGGCTGCGTAGGCGCCGATGCCACCGAGGATAAGGACCAGAGCCGGGGTCAGCCACAGCAGCAGGGTGTGGGCGCCGAATGAGGGTTTCAGCAGCACGAACTCGCCGTAGCGCTGGACGAGGAAGTTCTCCACCTGATCGTTCGTGTCGCCGGCCACGAGTCGCTCGCGCACCAGGAGGCGCAGGTCCTTGGCGAGTTGGGCGTCGGAATCGTCGATGGACTGGTTCTGGCAGACGAGGCAGCGCAGGCCCGCCGAGATCTCGCGGGCGCGCTTTTCGAGCGCCGGATCCTTCAACACCTCGCCCGGCTGAACGGCGAACGCGGAAGCGCCGAAGAGAAGCGATGCGACGAGGGCAAGGACGAAGCGCATGGCCTACTCCGCAGGAACCGCAATCGGCGGCATCGCCTTGGCAGGAACCGGGGCGCCAATGCGCAGGCGCCGGTCGGTGAGCGATATGCCGCCGCCGATGGCCATCACGAGGGAGCCGATCCAGATCAGCAGGACGAGGGGTTTGTGGTAGAGCCTGACGCCGATGGATCCGTCGGGCTGCGCATCGCCGATGCTGGCATAGACCTGGCCGAGGCCGACAGTCAGGATCCCGGCTTCCGTGGTCGGCATGCCGCGGGTCACGTAGAGCCGCTTCATGGTCTCCAGTGTCCCGAGTTCCCGGCCGGAGCCGAACACCGTCAGGACGGCCGCCTCCTCACGGTAGTTCGCCTCGACGCGCGGGATGACCCGTTCGAGCCGCACCTCGTAGTCGCCGCCCTTCAGGCGCTCGCCCACTTTCAGGCTGCCGATGGCCTCGATGCCCCAGGCGGTGGCCGCGATGCCGATGACCGTGAGGCCCACGCCCGCATGGGCGATGGCCGTGCCCCAGGCCGAACGCGGCAGGCCTCGCGCTTTACGCCAGGCAACCGACAAAGCGGTGCCGTTCGACCAGGAGCGGCTCACGATCTCGTTGATCGATCCGAGCACCAGATAGACGCCGAGCCCGATGCCAAGTGGCGCCGCCACCGGGCCGCCATAGGTGGCGGCGAACAACACGATGGTGGCGAGAAGCGAGATGCCGAACACGGCATAGAGCCGCTGGGCCGTGCCGAGGAAGTTTCCGCGCTTCCAGGCGAGCGTCTGCCCGAGCGGCAGGAGCAGCAGCAACGGCACGATCAGCGGCAGGAAGGTGAAGTTGAAGAAGGGCGCGCCGACCGAGATCTTCTCGGCCGTCAGCACCTCGAGCGCCAGCGGATAGAGCGTGCCGATGAGCACGGTGGCGCAGGCGGTGGCGAGGAAGAGGTTGTTGACCACGAGCGCGCCCTCGCGGGAGACGGGCGCGAACAGGCCGCCCTGCTTGAGCATCGGTGCGCGCCAGGCGAAGAGCGCGAGCGAGCCGCCGATGAACAGGATCAGGATGCCGAGAATGAATGTGCCGCGCTCCGGGTCCACCGCGAAGGAATGAACGGAGGTGAGCACGCCTGAGCGCACCAGGAAGGTGCCGAGCAGCGAGAGCGAGAAGGTCAGGATGGCGAGCAGGATCGTCCAGACTTTCAGCGCGTCGCGCTTTTCCATCACCACGGTGGAATGCACGAGCGCGGTGCCGGCGAGCCACGGCATGAGCGAGGCGTTCTCCACCGGATCCCAGAACCACCAGCCGCCCCAGCCGAGCTCGTAATAGGCCCAGTAGGAGCCCATGGCGATGCCGAGCGTCAGGAACGCCCAGGCACCGAGCGTCCAGGGGCGGACGATCCTGGCCCAAACCGCATCGATGCGCCCGTCGATGAGCGCCGCGCAGGCGAAGGCAAACGAGATCGAAAAGCCCACATAGCCGATGTAGAGAAGCGGCGGATGGATCGCGAGGCCGGGATCCTGCAGCAGCGGGTTGAGATCCTGCCCTTCCAGCGCCGCCGGAACCACGCGCGTGAATGGATTGGATGTGGTGAGGATGAAGAGCAGAAACGCGATGGTGACGGCTGCCTGCACGGCGAGCGTGTTCGCCTGCAGGCGCATGGGAATGCTGTTGTGGGAGATTGCCACCACGGCGCCGAACAGGGCCAGGATCAGCACCCAGAGCAGCATGGAGCCTTCGTGGTTTCCCCACACGCCAGAGATCTTGTAGATCAGCGGCTTTGCCGAGTGCGAATTCTGGACGACGTTGAGCACCGAGAAGTCGGAACTCAGATAGGCGAAGGTTAGGGCCAGGAAGGAGAACGCGACGCAGGCGAAGACCGCCAGCGCGCTCGTCGGCGCTACGGCCATTAGCACGGGATCGTTGGCGCGCGCGCCCCAGAGCGGCACGAGGAACTGGATCAGCGACAGGCCCAGGGCAAGCGCGAGTGCGAAATGTCCGGCCTCGACCAACACGAGGGTTCTCCCTTGCTACTGCGTTTTGGGCGCGGCTTCGGCCTCGCCCTGCCAGTGTCCCTGTTTCTTCAGCGCATCGGCCACCTCGCGCGGCATGTAGTTCTCGTCGTGCTTGGCGAGAACCGAGTCGGCCCGGAAAACGCTCGGGCTCTCGAGAATGCCCTCGGTCACGACCCCCTGCCCTTCGCGGAACAGGTCGGGCAGCAGGCCCTTGTAGTTCACCTTGATCGCGGCCTGCGCATCCATGACCTCGAAGGTGATCTGCTGGTCGGCGCCGCGCTGCACGGAGCCCTCCTTCACGAGGCCGCCGAGGCGGATGCGCGTGCCCGGCTGCACGCTTTTCGCCTGGATGTCGGCAGGCGAGTTGAAGAACACGATCGTGTCGTTCATGGCGTAGAGCACGAGCCCGAGTGCGACCGCGAGGACGCATCCGGCAACTCCGATGAGGGTCAGGCGGCGCTGTTTTCTCGTCATGGCTGTGCGTCGGTCAGTTTCAGTTCCCGGGCCGTCGTGTCGATGGTCTTCAAGGCCTCAGTGTCCTGCGCCAGAGCCTCCCGGGCGCGCTTGGCCGCATCAGTAGCCTTGTCGCGCTGCCCCAACACGGCATAGGAGCGCATCAGCCGCGCCCATTCCTCGGCCGTGCCACCCTGGGCTTCGAGGCGGCTCGCAAGCCCCGCCACCATGCCGGCGATGGCCTCGGGGCCAATCTGCGGAGCTGTGGTCGAAGCGGCCTCGGGTGCGCCGAGGGCCGCCAGTTCCTGCCTCACCGCATCCGTCCACGGCGCATCGGCCGAGGACGAGGCGAGCAGGTTCTGAAGGATGGTCTTGGCCTTGTCGGTCTGTCCGTCCTGCACGGCCGCGCGGGCGAGATAGAACTGGGCCTTGGGAGCGCTCGGGTCGAGCTTCACCGCCTGCTCGAACGCGGCTTGCGCCTCCGCCGAGATCAACCCGTCCTTGGCGAGCACCAGGGCCTCGCCGTAATTGGCGAAGCGGACGGCATCGGGCGCTTGGTAGCGGATGGCCGATTCATAGGCTTTCACCGCATCCTCGATCCGGCCCATGCGCAGATAGACCGGGGCGATCACCTCCCAGCCGCGCCCGTCCTGCGGGTTCTTGGCGAGATGCGCCTCGATCTCGCCCACGGCACCCAGGAGATTCATGTTGCCCGCCTGCTGCGGCTGCATGCGCGCGCCCGGCGGCTCGCTCAGCAACTGGGGCGAGCCGTAGATCTCGTAGGTCGCGAGCGCGAGCAGCGGAATGATCGACAGGGCGAGCGTCGATGCGGCGCGGCGGCGGCGCAGGGCCGGCTCGCCGACGGCCGCAACGGCTTCTTCGGCCTGCAGGCCCGTGGCCCGCAGCAGCCGGCGTCCGGCCTCGGCCTTGGCGGCCTCCGCCTCGCTCGGCAGAAGCACGCCGCGGGCCAGGTCCCGGTCGATCTCGGCAATCTGCGCGCGATAGAACTGCGTGTCCGGATTGGCCTGGCGCCCGACGGCATAATGGCGCGACAACGGCCACAACACCGCCATCACGGCCGCCGCCGTCATTGCCAGAAGAACGATCCAGATCACCATAAAGTCCTATTTACTCCGTGTCCTCCTCAAGCACGACGGTGGCACGGTGTCACGCGCAAATCTCCTTAAGGGGAACTCCTGTCCCCCGGGAGTTCCAGGATCGCGCGCAGGCCTCCCATGGGCGAGGCATCGAGCTGGAGCGAGCCCCGATAGAGGGTTGCCAGATCGCTGACGATGGACAGGCCGAGGCCTGAGCCGGGCTTCGTCTCGTCGAGGCGACGGCCGCGCTTCAGCATCTCGGCTCTGGCGGCCTCGGGCAGCCCCGGACCGTCGTCGTCGATGAGCAGGCGAAAGCGCGGCCGGTCCTCGTCGCGGACGATCTCGGTGGCCACCACCACCTTGCGCGTGGCCCATTTGGCCGCGTTGTCGATGAGGTTGCCGGCCATTTCCTCGAGGTCCTGCTTCTCGCCGCGGAAGCGCAGATCCGGCGGGATCGCGAGTTCCACCTCCAGGTCCTTGTCACGGTAGATCTTCGCGAAGGTGCGCGCGAGGCCTGCAATCACGGGCTCGGCCTCGGTCAGCGTGCCGAGCGTGCCGGCGAGCGCCGCCGCGCGGGCGCGGTCGAGATAGTAGTTGACCTGATCGCGCATGAGGGCCGCCTGCTCGCGGACCCTGGCGGCCACGTCTTCGGGCGCGTTCTCAGCCTCGTTCATGATGATGCTAAGCGGGGTCTTGAGAGCGTGAGCGAGGTTGCCGACCTGGGTGCGGGCCCGCTCGAGGATTTCGCGGTTGGTGTCGAGGAGCAGGTTCAACTCGCTGGCGAGCGGAGCGATGTCGCGCGGATACTCACCCGCGATGCGCTCCGCCTCCCCCTGCCGGATGGCACCGAGCGCACTGCGGAGATTCGACAGCGGCCGGAGGCCGAAGCGGATCTGCAGCAGGGTGGTGAAGCCGAGGCCCATGCCGAGAAGCGCGAAGGTGACGGTGAGCGCGAAGATGAAGTCGCGCACGGCCACTTCGATCTCGTCGGCGGGGCCGGCTACGCGGATGATGTAACGTCCGTCCTCGCCGAGATCGATGTCGCGCTCGATGACCCGCAGGTTGCGGTCGTCCGGCGCCCGTCCGTAGCCGCGGCGGATCTGGCCGAAACGGTCGTCGCCGGCGGCGAGCGTCGGCAATTGCCCGCCGAACAGGGATTTCGAGGAGCGGATCTCGGCCGCCGCCGCATTGGGGCGCGCCACCTGCCAGTACCACCCGGAGAGCGGCAGCTCGAACCGGGGATCGCCGATGGGGCCGAGATCCCGGTCGGGATCGCCCGGCCCGACGAGGTTGGAGGCCAGAGTGTTGGCATAGACCAGCAGTCGCTGGTCGAAGGCCCGCTCCGTGTTGTCCCGGTAGAGGGTCGACAGGATCAGCCCCGCGATCAGTAGGATCACGAAGCTCCAGAACACCGAGGAGACCGCCAGGCGAACCGCGATGGGCCGGCTGGCGAAGCGTTTCACGAGCGGTGAAAGGCCAATCACGTCTTGGTCTGGGCTTGGGTCGTCTGGGCCTGGGTCGCATCGAGGAGATAGCCCAGTCCCCGGACGGTCTGGATGATGTCGACGCCGAGCTTCTTGCGAAGCCTGCCGATGAAGACCTCGATGGTGTTGGAATCCCGGTCGAAGTCCTGATCGTAGAGATGCTCGGTCAGCTCACCCCGGGAGACGATGCGCCCCATGTGGTGCATGAGATACGACAGCAGCCGGTACTCGTGCGAGGTCAGCTTCACCGGGTTGCCGTCCACGGCCACTCGGCCGGAGCGGGTGTCGAGCTTCACGGGCCCGCAGGAGATCTCGCTCGTGGCATGGCCGGCCGATCGGCGCAGCAGCGCACGCACGCGGGCGAGAAGCTCCTCCATATGGAAGGGCTTCGTGACGTAATCGTCGGCGCCAGCATCGAAGCCTTGCACCTTGTCGCTCCAGCGGTCGCGGGCCGTGAGGATGATGACCGGGGTCTTGCGACCCTCACGACGCCAGGCGGTCAGCACGGTAACGCCGTCCACCTTCGGCAGGCCGAGATCGAGGATGATGGCGTCGTAGGGCTCGGTTTCCCCGAGGAACTGCCCCTCCTCGCCGTCCATGGCGGTGTCCACCGCGTAGCCTGCCTGTTCCAGGGCAGTCACGATCTGCTTATTGAGGATTTTGTCGTCCTCGACAACGAGTAGGCGCACGGTTTTCGCTTTCTCTACTTTACGGACCTCACGCGCCCGGAGGAGCCGTCGATCATCACTTGCACGATGCGACCATCCTTTTGCAAGGCCATGATCACATAGACAAGGGCATCGCTGTTGCGGCAGAGGCTTGCCCGGACCACGTCGGCGCCCGGCACCTGGCGGCGCGCCGTCATCACGGCGGAGGCCGGGGTGACGACGCCCTTCGAGGCTACGGCTTCCTGCATCTCGCGGGGTGGAAGGCAGTTTCCGAGGGCTGCCGACGCGCTTTGCGCATAGGCCGCCCCCATCATCCCCCACAACGCTATGACCAGACAAACCAGACGCATGAGGTGACCATGCCTTTGCCGCACTGAACGAATTCTGAATGTAACTAGGGCTGGCTCGGGAAGGATAAACCGGCCCTACGGCCTTTAAATCCTTCAGTTCAGGATCTGTTTCGTGGCGACGATCCGGAACAGGGTCGAGGCGATGAAGCTGCCGGCGGCGATGAATTGGACGAGCGCCTCCTCGACGGCGCCGGTGGCAAGCGCCGAGCCGTCGAAGCCGAACAGCCCGAGGATGAGGGCCGCAAGCCCGATCAGGTTGGACCAAACCGTGCGGCTGGCCAGAATGGTCTTGGTATCGAACATGTCAAACGCTCCTGGATTGAGGGGGTGAGGAAGAGGCCAGCCGCAGAGCCCCCTGCTCGACGGCAAGGACCCGCCTGCGCCAGCCGCGTCCGAAGACCGGCCAGGCGGCAAGACGGCCGAGAAAACCGAGGCGGGCGCGGGTGAGACGGCGGATCGTTTCCGGGAGATCGGCCTCGTGGGCCGCCCTCAGGGTCACAGGCCCGACGATCCCGTCCACCGCGACCCCGAGCACGACCTGCAGCATGCGCACGGCCCTGACGGGGCCCGAGTTCACCGCAAGGTCGAAGACGGCGAGATCGAGACCGGGCGGCAGTTCATCGGCGCGCACCGCGTGCCAGTAGAGGCTCAGGTAGACGGCCACGGCCTCCGCGCGGGTCAGCGCCCGCACGTCCTCGACGGAGGCGAGACGTCCCCTGGCCCGAGAGAGGGTTTCGCGGGTGATGCCGAACTTGGTCGCGCCGCCCGGATCCTTGGGATGATGCACGAAGCCGCCCTCGTGCTGCAGAACCAGTTCGACCGCCTGATGGAAGCGCGGTGCGTTCACGGGCGCCATCACAGTTCCGCCTGCAGGGCGATGAAAGCTTCCGCCCCGAGATGGAGATTGCCGACACCGCCGGCCGCAGCCGAAAACGTGGAGCCGGCCCTGAAGCGCAGGACGAGACACGAGGCGCTCGGGGGCGTTCCGCTCGTCACCGTCAAGGCGCCTGTCAGAGCCGCCCAGACGGCGCTGCTGTTGCTGAAGAATCCGACCTGATTGCCCACGGGCGGCGCGTTCACCCAGGCGAACCCGCTGGTGAGCAGCGTAGGATTGGCGCGCATGGGCACCGGCAGGGTGCACACCGCATCGATGATGTTCATGCCGACGCGCTGCGCCACATAGCCGAGAATGCCGGGCGCTCCGCCGGTCGTAGCGAGGTGCTGGAAGAAGCGGCGGCAGCGATACTCCTCGATGTCGAGGGGCGGCGCGCGCCAGGGCGTCGCATGAGCGCCCAGTTCCAGCTTCGCATGCCTGAAGGAACAGGCCTCCTCCGGTTGCAGCCGCAGCGTGATGTTGCCGATCTCGCCGCCGTCGAGCGTCACGCTCACGGCCTGGCGGCCGGAGCCTGCCGGAATCGTCGCGGTCTTGGAGCCGATGAGCACCGGCAGCGGTCCGGAGGGATCCTCCACCGAGAGGGTCAGCGTTGCGCCCGCAAGACTGGGCATGCCGAACTCGGCTGCCGCCCGGGGCGCGTCGACCACCTGCTCGATGGCTCCCGTCAGCGTGATGGTGCCATCAAGAGTGCGCGTGACCGTGCAGCCGCCCGGCCCGCCCTTCCAGCGGTCAAAGCCGAACACGCCCTCGCCCAGAGCCCCACCGGCGAACCGGCGCTGGTTCACGGCCAGAGCTGCATTGATCAGCAGGTTGGTGCCCGGCGCATTGGCGAGCCCTGCGGGAAACGACGCGATGCCGGTGCGCCGGTCGATCACGAGCGCATCACGCCACAGACTCCCATCGGGCGAAACGCGGATGCTGAAATCGTCGTTGCCGATGAGGCCCGCTTCCGCGCGCCCGCTGAAGCCGCGCTGGTAGAGCTGCGAGAGAACGTTCGCCTCCGCGCCCTTGTTGAGCACGAAGCGCAGGTCGCCGCTCCCGCCCTCCTCGACCGTGAGCGCCGCAAAGAGGGCTGCGTTGAGTTTCGCCGAGAGCCGGTTCAGCGCATCGGCCGTCGTGCCGATGCCGAGCCTCTGCAGGTTGTGGATCTCGTCGGGAACGGCCCCGAAGTTCTTCCATTCGTCTCCGTCGAAGACGACGACCAGGTCTTCAGCCTCCACATAGGCGCGCCATCCGGGGCGCGGCGTAAAGAAGCGCCAGGTGCCGAGATCGAACAGCGCAATCTGACCCTCATGGCCGGCGAAGGCGCCGGTGGCATTCGCCCCGATGAGGAAACGGTCGCCCTCCTCAGGAGCCGCCGGTGTTGCGGTGCGGTTGCGCTCCTTTACGGCAAGCTGGACGAGGGCATCGAGGGCGGCGAGCGCCTCGTTGTGGGTGACATGCTTTTGCGCCTGAGCGGCTGCGATGAGCGGCAGGGCGAGATGAGGCGTCGATGACATGGAATGAAATGCTTTCGGACAATGGCTGCGCCGTTCAGCGCACGGGAACCGTAACGCGGCGCTCGAAGCCGCGGCCTGCGACTGCGCTCATCTGCGCGATGGCGAGAGCAAGCGTGGATTGAGCGATGCCGAAATCGGCGATCTCCTGCGCTTGGGTATAGAGAATGGATCGCTGCGCGCTCGTGACCCTTCGGGCCACCTGACCGCCCTTGAGGATGTCGATCTCGTATGCCTCCGTGTCCTCGGAGAGCGGCACGTCCACGGCCTCCCAGCCATCGCCGTTGCGGCGCGTGCGCCGGGTCCAGGTGAGGCGGATGCCGCCCTGTTCGCGCCGGGCCGTCACATGCACAGGGCTCAAGGGCTTGAGCGCCTCGCGTCCCACGGTCGCAGTAATCTCCGCAACGGAGGCATCCGCATGGTCGCGGCCTGATGGCCCAACCCTGTAGCGCCAGCTTTGGCCGAGATCCTGCAACCCGGTTGTGAGTGGCACGACCGCCTCGTCGAGCTTCACGATCAGGGCGCCCGCCGCCACGATCCGGTTGGCGTCCGGCTCGCTGCCTGCAAGGCCGCGCAGGAAGCGAGACAGGCGACAGGTGCGCTCGCCGATCAGCTCGGCGCGCGCGGCAGACAGAATTTCCCAGCGTCCGTCCGCGCCGCGCAGCGCGAAGAGGTTGCGCCCGGCCAGCGCGGCCTCGTCCTCAATGGAGCTCAGCGCTCCGGTGGAGATCTCGATGTCGAGCGTCGCATGCATGTCCCAGCGCCAGAGCGGCCCCGGAGCAAATGCAGTCTTCGTTCCACCGATCAAGGCGGGCAGATCGAGCACGCGATGCGGCGTGAAGCTCGCGCCGCTCCCTGAGCGCCATACCGTCATGGCGCCGGGCCAGGGATCGGCCGCCACCGCAATGTATTGCAGCGGCGTCGGATCGCCGAGCGCTGCCGGCAGGTCGAGCACCACCACCTGCGGCTTTCCCGGCACCGGCGGCGGACGTTTCACGGGACGTGGGATCGCCAAGCCCGGCCGCTCGAACACCGCCGGTTCCACCGCGCGGGTCGTGACCTTGCGCGTCGGGCCGTCTGCGATCCGCGTGATGCGATGAAGCTTTTCTCCCGCATCGGTCGGAACCGCGATCACGTCGCCGGGCTCCAGCTCGATGCGCCGCGGCGACATCTCGAACTCGGCGCCTTCGCGGCCTGCCCACAGATCCTGCAGCCAGGCATCGGCGAGGCGCTGCGCCTCGGCCCGGCGGGTGACGACGGCGCTGTCCGCCCTCGCCTCCGGGCGGCTCGACCCGGACAGGCGCCGCGAGGCGACGGCGGCGCGGCGGTAATCCGTGTCGCTTTCCGTGAACCCCACCTCCACCTGCTGCGGCAGCTCGGTTTCCTGCATGCGGCTAAGGCGCAGCGAAGGCTCGTCCGCGTTCAGCACGAGGTCGTCCTTTGTCAGGTGCAGCACGGCACGGCCGCCACGACCCTGCCAGGCAATCGTACCGCCGCGCGACACAGCGTCGATGCCGAACAGGCGCAGCAGCGGCTCGAGCGCGCCGCGCAGGGACATCGGCCGGTCGATCACGAAGCCGTCGACGAAGCCGTCGACGGGAATGGCACCAGGGTCGCTGAGGCCGAAGTCGCGCAGGATTCGCGCGATCAGCCGGTCGAGCGTCGCGCCCTCAATACGCCCGGTGATCCAGTGGCCTGTGTCCCAGTTGGCGCCGTCGGACCATACGAGGTCGAAATCGGGGAAGGCCGGATAGGGCCGCGCATCCCAAGCCCAGACGAACACATTGTCCGGGTCCACCATGCGCCCGCTGTATGACGACGAGGCAGGATTGTACTCGGGCGAGAAACCCCTCTGCGCGGGATCGAAGCGCGAGAGGACGGCCTCCAGGGTGCGCGCCTGCACGAGATCGTCGCGCACGCCGCGGGAGAACGGCGGAAAAGCGGATTCCGACGATTTAGGATCGGGAAAGACATTGGGCCCGTTCGGCCCCTTGTCGACGGCCGGCACGCCGATCTCGGTGAGCCAGATCGGTTTCGATTGCGGCTGCCATGCGGTGGCGCCGGTCTCGACGCCGCCGACGCGCTCCACATGCCGGTTCGACCACCAGGACACGAGGTCCTTCTGGCGGAAGATCCACGGCTTGTTGGTGGCACTGTCGGTGATCGGGCGACGTATTTGCGCCGCGCGCTCCGATGCATTGGCGTAGTACCAGTCGAAGGCCTCGCCGCTGCCGAGCCGCGTGCGCAGATAATCCACGTCGTAGATGCTGCGGCCTGCGGCGAGATCCGCATGAGCCGGGCCGTCGCGCCAGTCTGAGATCGGCAAGACAAATCTTTTAAGCCACTGAAATTGCTTATTTCTCAACAAGAACTCTTGTGAACTGGTGCAGACTGGTGCAGTGTCATGCGATCTCATTCAATCTCAATCACTCTCGATTGCACCAAATTTGCACCAGGGGGCATGACACCGTGGCGACCCTCACAAAACGTGGTTCCAGATGGCGTGCGCAGGTTCGTCGGCCCGGGCATAAAAGTCTGTCCAAGAGCTTCCCGACTAGGAAGGCGGCAGAGGTCTGGGCACGCGACGTCGAGGCACAACTCGACAAACATCTGTCGGTCGATGTTGGGCTCCGCATTACTTTCTCAGAGCTGATGCGCAGCTACCGGGAGGATGCGAGCCGGAAAGGCTTCAGCCCGTCCAAGCACCGCGCCCTCAAGAAAATCGAATTGATGCTCGGCAGCCGGCGCCTCGTTGAGCTGAACACCTCTGCCTTCCGGACCTTCTGTAAGACCAGAGAGGAAGAAGGGGCAGGCCCGCCGACCATCCTCCAAGACCTCTCCTACATCGGGACCTCGATCCGCTACGGCAGCAGCAGCGTACCCGGCGCAAAACACGCCGCAGCCGCCGCGCTGGCGGAATTGGACGCGGCGCGTCGGAGCCTCCGCCATGCTGGCCGTGTCGCCCGACCGGAAGAGCGTGATCGGCGGCCTACGGACACGGAGCTGCGGGCGCTGCTCGATCATTGGTCCGCCAGTCCCCGGCAGGCGATGATCCCCATGATTGACATCACTCTGTTTGCCATTGCCACGGCGATGCGGCTGGGCGAGATCGTCAGTCTCCGTTGGGAGGATCTGAACGAGGAGAACAGGACGATCCTGATCCGCGAGCGCAAGCACCCGACCAAAAAGTTGTCCAATCATCAGCGTGTCCCCTTGCTCCGGGGGCCGTGCATTGTTGGTGGGCGGCTGATTGATCCCCTGGAGATCATTCTGCGCCAGAGATCGGCCTGGACGAACACCGGCCGCATCTTCCCCTATGTGGGGCAGAGCATCTCGAAGGCATTTCAACGGGCCATCGCTGCTGCAGAGATAGAGGATCTTCACTTCCACGACCTCCGCCATGATGCGGCCTCCCGGCTTTTTGAGGCGGGCTACCCCATTGAGCAAGTGGCACTTGTGACGGGGCACAGAAGCTGGAACATGCTCCGCCGTTATACCCATCTGCGGGCTGAAGATCTGCACCGCTCCGAAGCGGGCCCGAACCCAGGTGCGCCTGAAGCCCCCGTGTTGCCTCAACCAGCCGGAAGCGTCGTCCTGCTTCCAAGGCCCGCCGATTTTTGAGGGCTATGAGTTCTTTTCACGGCTGTCCGCGTTCGCTATAGTCCGTAGCGCTACGTTACAAATCACCACCCACCACCCAGCTCAGTATGGAGATGTCCAGCCACCCGTAACTCAACCTGCAAGAATCAGGACCGCAGCCTGTGTTGCGGATCATCACCTTGCATCAAAACGGAGATGGCTGACATGTCTGAGCACCCTCTTGCTCTGCATCCTTCAACGCGTCTCGTCTCAATCCCGAACGCTGCAACGGCGTTGGGCATCGGACATACGCTGCTTTTTCACCTCATCAAGACGCGGCAGATTGCGTCCATTAAGCTGGGGCGCCGGACGCTCATCCCGGTCGATGAAATCGAGCGTATCATTGCGTCTGCGCGCGTGGGTGGGGATGACGCATGAACCCCGCTATGGCGTTTTCATCTATCCCAGGCCCCTCTCCTGCCCTTAGCCGGGCGGAGCACCTGCGCGACCAGTTCGGATTTATTACAGAGGCCGAGTTAGCCGCCTTGCTTGGAGTGGATGAGCGAACGGTCGCTGCTTGGCGCGCCCGGCGCTCGGGACCCGACTTCGCCACCATCGGACGGCTGACCTATTACCGGCGCGCTGATGTGGCGGAGTGGATCGACATGAATGTCACGCTGACGGACCGCACGGCCAGCTAATACTTCCCGCCTCTATTCCTCAAACAGAACGCCCCACAGGCGGTGTCCCATACCGCGCCGCAGGGCGTCCCTCATCAAATTGCTAGTGTCGAGAACCTACCATGAAACCTTGTCCCACGGAACCGAGCGCGACTGACGCATTGGCCAACACACCGGCTCGCCCTCGTCACATGCCCATCGGAGGAATTGCCATCTCCTCTGAGCGCCCGCACGGCATCAGTAATAAGCAGTTTCTTCATGCAATCTACGGCGAGGACCTGAAAAGCGTGCACCTGGCGGCGGTCCCTGGCGATCCGAACAGCGCGGACGTCCGGGGCTTCTGGCGCGGCGGACCTTACCAGAAAGTCATTTCCCTCTGCCTGGACCAGAACAACAACTTTCACTCCACGTCCCTGATTGCCCCCGAGGTCGGGCGGCGTATGGACAAGCACTTTGGCGGCCAAAAGCTGATCGTCATTGACGACGTGGGCCAGAAAGTCTCCGCCGAGCTGGTCCGCAAGATGCTAGGCGAGCCGTCCTACATCATCGAGACTTCGCCAGGATGTTTCCAATGGGGCTACATCCTCAAGGACAAGATCACGGACCGCCGCGTGGGCAAGGCGCTGATGGAAGGTCTGAAAGCGCACAAGCTTTCTGATCCCGGCACCACCAAGACCGGACAATATTTCCGTCTGCCAGTTGGCATCAATGGGAAGCAGAAGTACCTGGCTGATCATCCGGGCGGGTTCCCTGTGGTACTCCGCGAATGGAACCCAGATAGGGCCTTTGCCGTGGACCAGCTCGCTATGCAGCTCGGCGTAAGCCTGACGGAAGACGACCTGGTGGCCACGTCCACGCGGAGTGTGTCGAGCGTCCAGGGCCAGGTGGACATGAACAACCCGGACCTGTGGGTCCAGGCGCTTCAGGAGTTGGGCTTGGCCAAGGGCCTCAACTCGGCAGGCATGTTGGAAATTACCTGCCCCTTTGTCGAGGAGCATACAGGCCAAGTGGACAACGGGTCCGCGTACCTGGGCAACGAACGCTTCAAGTGCCACCATCGCTGCGATTGCCGAGACAGCCTGGACTTCCATGCTCGCATTAAGGAAATGCTCGCTGACGCTGATCCCTTTGGTGGATCGGGCGAGGGGTGGATGGCCCGCCAACGGTTCAAGTGTGAACCCATTGACCAGGCACAGGTCGAGCAAGTTAAGCAGACCCTTGAGCAGTCAAAGTTGGATCGTCTCAATGATTTCCTTGATCGCTACGTCTATATCGTCGGAACAGAGAGGTTCTTGGACACCCAAACGGGCGCGCTTCTCAGCGCATCGCAGTTTGCTGCTGTCAACAGCGACTTGATCCCAGTTGGTCTGAAGGGCGAGAAGTCCGCGCCAAATGTGTTCTTGAACGCGGGTGGACGGCGCGTCATGCGGCAAACCTACCGACCTGGTGCTGGGCTCCTCATGAGCGAGCACAACGAGTTTGGCGTTTCAGTTCCCGCCGTGAACAACTGGCGTCCTCCCCGGTTCAAGCCTGCGCCCTCAACAGACGCAGATATCAAGGTGTGGCTGGATCATGCCTCGCTGGTACTTCCTGATGCCTCGGAGCGCGAGTTCATCCTGGACTGGATGGCGATCATCCTTCAGCATCCAGGAATCAAGATCAACTTCGCGCCGCTCCTGATCGGCGCACAGGGCATTGGTAAGGACAGCCTGTTCGTCCCGGTCCTCCGCGCCGTCGGCGGGCACAACGTCAGCACCATCGACCCGACACAGCTAGAGAGCCCGTTCAACGGGTGGATACAGCGGCAGCTCATTGTCGTAGAGGAAATGGCTGCGACAGACAGAACATGGCTCCATGAGCGCATGAAGCGCTTTCTCGTCGCGCCGCCGGATACGGTGCCGGTGAACGAGAAGAACGTGAAGCAGTATGAAATTCCCAACATTCAGTGCTGGCTCATGTTTTCAAACCACGAGGATGCAGTTCCTGTCAGCGACGATGACCGCCGGTTCTGGGTCTATATTTCTCCCGCCAAACGTCCCGATCCATCATACTTCGCTGCGCTTTACACTTTCTACGGGGAGCCCTCGCAGGACGGCTCTGGGAAGACAGGTGCGGAGAAAATCGCCGGCTGGCTCATGCAGCGCGATGTGAGCAAGTTCGACCCTAAGGCTGCCCCGCCATGGACAACCAGCAAGACCCGCGTCGCCCGTGCGGCATTGCCCGCCGCAGGCCGGTGGGTGCTTGATGAGGTTGAGAGCGGGCGCTTTGCGGGACGGAAGCTGGTCACGGTCAAAGAGTTTGTCGATGCAGCCGCTTCGCGGAGCCCTGGAATCCCCGATATCGTCGCGCGGTCCATTACCAACAAGCATGTGGAACGAGCCCTCCGCACCGCTGGTGCAAAACGGGTCCGGGAAATCCGCGCAACGAACCAAGAGCGGATTACGCCTTGGGCGCTTGAGCGAGCCGACCTCTACGCGCAGATGTCCGCCGACCAGTTGAGGGATGCTTACGAACACGACCGGCGCCCAGCCTCGCCATTCGCCGCTGTTGGATAGTGCTGTTTTGTCGAAGTTCGCCAACGAGAACTCCGACAGACACGGGCTCAACTCGAACAGAGCCGGTTCAATTGTCGAAGTGTCGGAGTGACGTCGGGGCAACACCCGACGTCACTCCGACAGAAACAAAGGTTCTAATTCAGAGGCTTAGGTCACGTTGTCGGTGTGTCTGAGTTAAAAGCCAAAATACATGAGAAGGTTTGAATTCAGACCAGCAACGTCAGCTAACTATTACAGAGGTGTAAGTACCAGACATTTCCCGGGATACGGAGTGATTTTGCGGAAAATCACTCCGACACTCCGACAGAGCGCTGTCCCGGGCGCCCTGTCACTACTCACCAAGCCCATGCGGCGGCCGCAACACGCAAGCCCGCCCTCGGTGCATGAAAGATTAGACGATGAAACTTGATAGAGCGCCTTCGGGCATCGAAGAAAGATCAGAGCTCGCAAGCCTCCCATCCGACCCAACTCCACGCCCCAAGGACGACCCTAACTGGTGGGAAGGCTACTACCTGGAGGACGTGCCTGCCGTGGCGATGGCGGGTATAGAACCGGAACTGGCCCGCCAGGCTACCGATCCTTGCCCGACGAGGACAGGAGGGCTGGGCCTTGGGTGCGACCTTCTCCAATATGGCGGCGCCTATGCCCTCTCAGTTGGGATGGATAACACGAGCGCCGGGCACTTCATCCTTGATGCGCCAATAAACGGAACGCGGGTGTTCCGCTGGCAGGATCGCCTCGTGTTGATTTCGGAACTGCCAGAGGCAGAGGACGGCGTCCGCGCCACCTTTGCGACTAAGGATGACGAGTTTGCAGCCGGGCGCATCCTCAGTCTCCGCGACCGCTTCAACGAGGACGTCCGCCGTCTCGGCCTGTCCTGGCCGCAAGCCACTGCAGTATTTCAGGCAGCACGTCAAAAGGAGCCGCAAGAATGACAACCTCGGGCACCTTACCCAACCACATCCTCGATACTCTCGACGGCAAAACGCTTCCGGGTGCCATCGAAGTCACCGCCTTCAGCCAGACGGTTGTTCATGAGGACGGATGCCAAGAGGTCATGCTGGCCCTCGCGCCGACGGAACACGTACTCAGGATCGCTCTACACAAAGACGACCTCCCCTTGGTCGAAATGAAGATCGCCGGGGACTACCTGATCTACGAGTTTTGTGGGCAAGCCGATGAACTGTCGATAGCGATCCAGCCTGTAGAGCCTGAGAGCATCCGGGATCTGAAAGAAGCCCTAGCAGGCCTTGTGGCGGATTTGTCTCCGCAGGACCAAGCACCGGCCAACTAACCCCCGAGGCGGCGCAGGGTGTCCATCCAGGCATGTTGCGCCGCTTTTGATCCGGGAGCCTCAAGCAGCCGCTTGAACGCCGCCGCGACGGACAGGCGTTCGACCTCTCCCATACACCGCGCCAGCACAGGGCCTAAGTCCGCCCTGTGTTTGTTGAGGAAAGCGCCAAGTGTCCCCGCATCTACCGCTATGATACGACGCTCCGCACTCTTACCCACTCTGCTCCGCCCTTTGCGGGGTCGGTTTGGGTCAAGAGCCCGTCGCCTAGAGTACGGCGCAACGCGATCAGGCGTTGCGAATACCGCCCCCTGCCCGGTAACTTCGCGGAGTTCGTCCGGCGGAGTGCCCGCCGCATCAACCCGGGCGCGCAGGTCGCCTGCCAGTTCTGCCCATGCGTCAGGACGCTGTCGGTCCACCATGAGCCGGCGGAACCGCCAGCGCGCCCAATCGACTACAGCGGGCGGCGTATCCTCCAGCCGCCAGCCGAACGCCGTCAGCGCCTTCCTGAAGGCCCGTTCGTGCGATCCAAGGTCAAGCGTAACACCCGGGAACCACGGGTCTTTCTTCCAAGTCCAGCGAAGGCGATTCACAGCACGGCGGCGTTCCGCCTTCGCAAAGACCACCGGGTCCAACTTGCCGGCAGCAAGATTACGGATTTGCTGCTCCCTGTAACGACGCGCAGCAGCCGGGCCAGCGTGTTTCAAACAGCGGTTATGGCCAGTCAGTGGGACGATCTGGCATGTTCCGCCGGAGCGAGTACGCGCGCCGCAGCACTTGGCAAAAAGGCCTCCGCGCTGATGCTCTGCCCGGGCTGCCTCAAATGCAGCACGATGCTTTCTGTCGATAAACCCGTACAGCATGAGCCTCTGCCCTCGGTCGCTCTTGGCTAATCGGGCATATTGTAACACACATGGCTAGCAGCTTGGCGCAATGCCTACATGACAGTCGATCAAGTAATTCCGGAAATCCTCTATGCCGTCTCCTGAGCACGCATTTGAAGTTGACCTTGGTTCTAACGGGGGTGTGATGCGTTTTTACTCTCCTGAGGGGTTGGACGAGTTCATTGCTCGTGAGCGCAATTTCTACGGCTGGCTAAACGAACGCGGGGTATCTAGCGACGTGGCGTTTAACCATATACGAAATATAGTCGCACAAATTCATCATGAGGCTACCCAAGGCGTTGAGCACTGGCGCTCTGGTCAGTGGAACCCGGAAAACGTCAAAACCAACTTCCTGGGTGCTTTTGCGCCCTACCGTGTCCCCACCGCCGCGTCCCCGGCTGGCAAGTTCATCGAGCAAATTCGTGAGGACTATGGGGATAAGGTAGCAGCGGGGGCGCTGACAGCTCTTATGAACGAAACTGGCCGCACACCGGATCAGGCTTTCAGGCACCCAGATATGCTACGTGGCGTCATTGCCGCTTATGGGTATGAAGCCGGCATCACACCGAAAGCACCCGTTGCGGCTCGCCGGGCGCTAAGCAGCCTTATCGAGAAACACAACACCACCCTTGCCGACCTGGATAGCCAAGGGCAAGCGCAGGCAGACGCTTTCGCAAGAGCGGAAGCCCGCAATCGAAAGTTTGTCCGGGTTGTACAGGGGCTAGTCCGGCATCGCCTCCGCCGATACCAAGCCCGGAAGAATGAGGAGATCGCTGCAGCCATTGAGAGCTTTGAGAAAACGGAACAACTGTACCGGGCGCAAATGAAGCTGAAAGCGCCAGTGGAATACTGGAACACCAAGGCGGCAAAGCACCGTGACAACGCCGCAAAGTACCGGGCGGTCATTTTGGCGTTTGCGGTCTTAGCTAGCTTTGCCATTGGAGGTGGACTTTATAAGCTGGGTAACCACTTGGCTGAGCTGGCGGCCGCTAATCGCCCCGCGGCAGTCCTTTTTGTGTTCGCGTCTATGGGTGCCGTTGGGGCTACTATCATCTTCTGGTTCGCACGGGTCTTGGTCCGGCTGTTCCTGCGTGAACACCACTTGGCCATCGATGCGGAGGAACGCGCCACTATGGCGCTCACCTATCTTGCCCTCACGGCGGACGAGAAGGCAGACGAGAAAGAGCGGGCACTTGTGCTCGCATCGCTGTTCCGACCGACAGCGGACGGCATCGTTAAGGATGACGCTGCACCGGACCTTGCACCAGGAGCCATTCTGTCAAAGATCCTCGCGAAGTAGGCTATGATCCAGCCTTCCGACCTAAACTCTTTCTGGCGATAGGTGACGGTATGGAGCCAAGCAAGTTCCTCCCGCAACGATTAGGAATTGCTCAGGCTATCTCATTCTAAACCATGAGGCTAGGTTCCTCCGCAAGCTACCCAAGAAGACATTGCCCAGTGGGGATCTTTCTGCTGTAGGCATGAAGGATCCTGGTCTGTTCTCGGCCCCGTTGCAGACATTCGGCCTGGTTCCGGGATGTGCCAATGGCGGACGTTGCACGAAGATGTTCAATGGTCTGCTTTCGCTGCCTCTCGACAGCGGGGAAAGCATCCCTGGAGCCTGAACTGACGGAAGCCAGTCAGCTTAGACCCCTAAGCCCGTTACCATGTCCAGCAGTAGCCGAATGCGCATCCGGAAATCGTGACCTTCTGTGAGACCGCGAAGGGGTTCCTGTCATTGAGCGTAATGCGGGCCAGCCGCGAGCGGTCGCGTGGGCGGAACATGTTCTGGAACTCCGCAGGAAGCGCATCGGCAACCGTCAGGATGGCATCGATCCGTCCCTTCGCCGACAATGCTCCGCCTTTTACGTTCACTGACATACCCTCGGAGATGTCGAACAGATAATCGTCGGGCAGGTAGGCGAGAATATAGGACTTACCGCCGTTGATCTGCATCAGCTCGTCGCCGAATTTCATGATCTGTCCTGGAATCGGCACCTTCGCGCCGACGACCCCCGGTACACCGGCCCGCAGATAGCCTTCGTCATAGATGCCGTTGAGCTTCCCGATGGCTTCGTGGAAGATTGCGCGCGATTGCCGGAGAAGCTTCAGCTCGTTCTCGGTGGACAGCTTCTCGCTATGCATTTGCGCCACCCGTTCGGCGGCCTGCAGGCTGTTGCGCAGGGCATCATCCTTGGAGAGCGACGAAACGATGCCTTTGCTCAGAACAGTGTCGAACTGAGTCGCCGTCACCATGGTCTCGCGCGCCGTACGCAGCGCCAGCGGGGAAACCGCCTCGAAGGCTGTCAGCTTGCCGCTGAGCTGGCCCTCACGGATGGAGAGCTCGCTGTCCCGCAAGGAAAAGTTGGCAAGCTCCTGCACCATTTCGAAGGATTCCAGACGCAGCAGCGGTGTTCCTGCTTCAACCCGGTCCCCTTCCTTGACATAGACGTCCACAACCTTGCCCGGGTAGCTTGCGCCGACGGAGTAACGGTCCTTCAGCACAGTGCCGTCGATGGACAGCACAACCATGCCGCCGATCAGGTAATAGGCGAGGGAGCCCAGGAAGAGAACGACCAGCGCAAGATAGGTCAGCCGGCCGAGTCTGCCGGCTGACGAGCGCTTTTGAGCATCAAGCACGTCGATGCGGGGATGTTTGCGGAGTCGTTTCACTTGATTTTCCGTTCTACCAGGGACGTTGCATGCGAACTTTCACCGGGGTGTAGTTGTCGCGGTGAGAACCGGAGAACGCCCATTCGTCAATATAAGCGAGAAGCCTGACGGGCCGCATGACATAGGTCATGAAAAGGGAGTATCCCGGCACGAAGAGAATGTTTCGCAGGAAGATATGACGGCCCGTGCTCCAGACCGAAGCCGCGAGGATGAGCACGTCGATGGCCATGATCCCGATCTGCATGGCAACCAGGATGGCCGGCGTGAACGCGCCATACTGCATGAATAACCAGACGAGATAGACCGGGAGGATCAGCGTGCCGATCACGTTGAACAGGATGAAATCCCATTGGTGGATCGCTTCGCCGAGACGGAAGCCGGGAGAAAACGGGTTCATCAGCTTGGGGTGCTTGCGGAAGCGGATCCAGATGGCATCGCGTTCCCAGCGCAGACGCTGGCGGATATACTGGTACACCGTCTCAGGGACGTCGGTGTAGCACACGGCCTCGGGTACGTATGCAATCTGCCAGCGCTTGACGCGCAGCCGGATGGTTATGTCGAGATCCTCGCCGCCGCCGACATCGAAGCCGCCGATGTCATCGAGCGCCGTACGCCGGAAGGCTCCAAAGGCGCCGGAGACGCAGACGACCTGATTGAACGCGCCGGCTACGCGCTTGCCGACGGAGATCGATTGCAGATACTCGATTTCCTGAAACTGAGTGATGACGCTCGCATGGCTGTTTCGGGGAGCGATATCGCCACAAGCGGCGCCAACATTCGGATCGGCGAATGGCTCGATCAGACGCTCGATGGCATAACGATCGAACGAACAGTCACAATCCACGTTGATGATGATCTCGCCCGTGGCGAAGGCGCAGGCCAGATTGATCCCGCTTGACTTACCGCCTCTGAGGTCCGTGGAAAGGACACGCGCCGCGAGTCCACGTTTCACAAGATCCCGAGCTCGTTGCGTCATCCTGTCGGTCGACCCGTCGCTGACGATGACGATCTCGAAGCCCGATATCGATTGCTCGTGCAGGGAACGCACGCAGGCCTCAAGGGCATCTTCCTCGTTGTGGCCCACCAGGATGATGCTGACACTCGGCTGCCCCGCTCCCTCGGATTCTGGGGGAACAGCCTCCATGTCTGGCGAGCGCATGGTGAGGCCTGCCACCATGAAAGGCAGCATGTAGCGGGGAAATTCGAAGATCAGAGTGTACCAGAAGACCGACAGAATGCTGAGGATCGACTGGGTCAGAAGAAGGGCGAAGCCGACCTCAAGCGTGTTCACGGTGAGGCTCGTCCAAAACGTTGGGTAATCGTCAGCTGTGCCCCGAGCTTGTGCCGAAGGAGTTCCTCGCTACGGGCGACAACCGTGCGGATTTCCCGCTCCAGGTTGGCATCGAACTGCTCCGCCAGAATATAGGCTGCGTCCTCGCCCACATGCAGCGAGGCCGCTCCCCCGAGCCTGTTGCGAACATCTTCGAGAAACAGATCACTCGCTCTCTCGAAAGCCGAGCGCCCATCGCTGGTGATCACTTCCTCTTTTTCGGAGAAGCGGATCTCGGCCACCGCAGCCTGTGCATTGACCGTCCCTTGAACCCGCGCGATTTCGCGCTGGAGCGACATTGGCAGCGTCGTGGCAAGGGCCGTGGTGCTCCCCTCGAGAAAGGCGACGCACGCATCAGTCAGTGCGTAGCTGTAGAGATCGACCCGTTCGGCGCCTTCGCCGTCCATGCGCGCATTGCAGTCGAGGCAGACGAAGCCGACCTCCAACTCGGAGGAGCAGGTGTCACAGGTGTTGCAGACATAAGCGTTGCCGGGCCGGTCGTAATCCTTGCCGTAGTTGCGCATCTGGCGCTTGCATTTCGGGCAGACCAGGGCTGTGCCCTGCCGGAATTGCTCTTCCGGCAGCAGGGCTGCGCAGTGGAAGTGATGAATCAGCGACGTCTCGCGCAGATCCGCCGAGCGGCACGACGGGCATTCCTCGCGCACGCTGAGCCGGCGCGAGTGGCACGTCCTGCATTCATGCAGCCGGTCAAAGAAGGTCTTCTTGAGAAATCCGCGCAGAACGAGCCGTTCGGCGATCTCGACAACTGTGCTGGCCGACATGAAGCCGGGATAGCAGATGGCCTCCGGGGTCAACGGGTAGCGCATGCCGCGCAGCTGCCGCCCGGACACGTACATGTGCGCGAGAACCTGGAGATCGGGATCCACCGTATGCCGATATTGCGGTGCGAGCGCCTCACGCCTCTGCCTAAACTTGATGATGCGGCGGGCCGTCTCGGCCCAGGTGCGAGGCTCCATTAGGTCGAAGTGAGCATCGGCGAATTCTCCTGCGCGACCTCCGAGGTCGATCATCGGTATCTGGACCCCGCCGACGAAGTTGCGGATGTTGTGCAGGGGTGCGGAACGCCGCTCGTCCGAGAACAGGATAGCGTCGATGTCGTCGCCGTCCGCGGGCTCGAACAGAAGGCTGAAGACCTCGTCGAGATAGACGGGCATGCGCGGAAACCAGCGTGCCTGCGGCTTCCAGTTCAGGCCGGCCTCGCGCCAGACCTCAAGAACCTGGCTGGCGAGTTGGTCGGGCGACGAGATCACCCCACCCAATGAGAGGGCCGACCTGGCAAGGAGTGATTTCATAACAGTAACTCGGATGTCACTTCGACAAATTTCGGCGGCCACCTGGTAGAACTGTTGACCACAAACATTTGATGAATTTGGTGTTGTACAAAAATCCGGACTTGCACCGGTACAGTGGGGCGGCATCATGCCTTTGAGCCGAACAGCGTCGGATGCGTTGCTCAACCCACCATAGAGATCCTCGCAACGGTTGTTCCTTCAATCCTACGCTGTGTCAACTTCCACGTCGTTCAAAGTCTCTCATATTTATTTCATCGTTAATCGAAGATCGCGATGCATGTTGTTGCTTCCTTGCAATATATACAAAGATCCTTTCTTTCCGAAATGCGGCTCAGCCGTTCGTGTTCAAGTACATAACACCGCTGGTACCAAGGCTGACGGTGAATTTCTCGTGAACACCAGTACAGCCAGTGATCAGCTTCAGCTGGCGATCACGGCTCTCGCGAATGGACGCCCTGTGGTCGGCTGGACCGGCTACACCACGGCCATGCGGGTTCAGACCTTCGACACCCGTGCGGCCGCCGTGACTCTCAGCGGCAGCCTGAGTTGTAACACCTATGTAAGATTCATCTTTGCCGTCACTCTCTGAAGACGCTTCGGGAGCGACCAACTCGGGCGCCCGACGGGCGATGATGATATCGACAGCGGCCGCCGTTACGCGCTGGACGGCGGCATCGGCAACGATGCGCTCGCCGTCCAGCAGGTCGTTAGGTTTGATGTTGGTCCCGCCGAGGAGTTTGGCCGGACCCTCTGCCTCCTACGACGCGCCTTGTTGCATCGGCGACACGAGGCACATTTCCTAGCGTGCTTTCCGGCCACTTTTATCCGCGAATCCTGTAGTTTGAAGCTTGACTGCATTAGAGCCGTGAAAGGACTTCGCTCCAGCAGCCTTTGATCAGAAGCGCACGTTCACGCCCACGCGACTGACCCAGCCGTCATTCTTGAAGCGGTAGACCGCTTGGTCGCCTGCCCGCGAGAGCGTCAGGCGCTCGTTTTCAAGGTTGTAGTAGAGTGTCTCTGATTTGATCGACACATTCTGCGTCAGGGCGATCTCGGTTCCCGCGCCGACCGTGAAGCCGACCTTCACGTTATCGCTCGTGGCCTGAAGCGTAACGCCAGGCGGAGTGACTGTGATCTGTCCCTGGTGATCGATCTGCGCATAGGCCAAGCCGCCTGTGACATAAATCAGCGAACGGTCGAAGAACGTCCCAAGATCTGGTACGGCGACGCCGACACGTCCCCTCACGCTACCAAACGAGTGCATTTCAGAGCTGAGTTCCGTCGTCGCTGTGCATTGGCACGCCGGGTCCGCGCTTGCCGGGTTCACGATGCTGCGGCTGCGGCCAACATCCGTCAGTGTGAAGTCAGCTTCAAGCCCTGCCACGAGGCTGCCGAACTGCCACAGGTAGCCGATCTGTCCGCCACCACCGAATCCATCGTCACTAAGGCCGGCACGGTTGGGGACCGCGGTCGCCGGCACCCCAGAGATTCCGCTGCGGACTGCATCGCCATCGTCACGGATCCAGGCGCCGTGGACACCTGCATAGAAGCCCGTCCAGTGGAAGGTAGGGTTGACGATCACGGGGGTGACAGCTGCTGCCCGATGCGGCAGGTCGTCCGCTGCCGCCAGCGCCGTGCCGGCGATCAGGGCTGCTGCAGAGAGGAGGAAGAACTTCATCATGATCTCCGAAGATTTGGCCGGATTATAGGGCAAGGTCTGTGCGACGCCTGTCACCGCGGGGCAACATCCGGCGCTCACGCGCGACATTCAGGGAAAGGTGCAAGGCAGGGCAATCATTGCTCCTGCCTTGCGTTCATCACCTTACAGCAGCAAGTCGCCGCCGGTAAAATGGCCGACAATCTTGATCTGGAAGTCGGCCTTGCGGTCGCCGTCCGTATCGCCCATGAGGATGCCGCGGTCATACCGCAACTGCCCTGCCTTGCCGGTGAAGCCAGTCTTTAGGAGCGACGCGTCGGCCTCGTTAGGGTTCACAAAGGCCACGTCCATGCAGGACCAGGTGAAGGATTGATTGCCTTTGCGAAACTCGTTTGCATCGATCCCTCTCAGATCGATCAGATCCCGACCGGATTGGAAGTCGTAGACAGTATCGCGCTGCGACCCGACTCGGCTTTCCTGGATCGAGTTGAAGTCGAACACGTCCGCGCCGGATCCGCCATACAGCTTATCCCGGCCGAGGCCGCCCACGATCCAGTCGTTGCCGCTGCCACCCTTCAATTCGTCATTGCCGAAGCCACCATAGAGCCGGTCGTTGCTAGTCCCGCCATCGAGGATGTCATTGTCAGCTCCACCATCGATCGTATCGTTGCTGGCACCACCAGAGAGCTTGTCACGCCCCTCGTTGCCGTAGAGACGATCCTTGCCGGAGTTGCCGAACAACTGGTCATCACCAGAGCCCCCGTCGATGGTGTCGTTGTCTGCGCCACCGTCGATCGTGTCGTTGCCGGCCTCTCCAAAGAGCCTGTCACGTCCGTCATAACCGTTGAGCAAGTCCTCGCCGGTGCCCCCAAAAAGTTGGTCATTGCCGGATCCACCATAGAACTGATCGTTACCGGCATTGCCGTTCACAACGACCGAGCTTGCCGGCGAGGTTACACTCTCAAGAGTGCCGTAGCCATCGGTGTAGCTGATCACAACAGTGATCGCCTTCCCGACCTGATCCGGAGTAAGGGTAAAGGTCGCTCCTGTGGCCCCTTGGATCGCTACACCATCAGCCATCCACTGGTAGGTGAGCGGGCCCAAACCATCCTCGTCAGCCAGAGTGTTGACGGCTGTCAGGGGCTGACCTTCCCGGGCCTCGCCAGTGATCGTTACAGCGCCTGTGGGCGCGTCGTTGGCGTTCGCGACCGGGATGGCGTCGCCGGCCACCGTCTCGGACGTGCCGCCGAGATCGGTGTAGCTCATCACTGCCCGCACATGGCCGGCATCTACATCGTCCTGCGTGAGCCTATAGTTCGCCCCTATCGCGCCGCTGATGTTGACCCAGCTGCCATCCGGCTGCTGGCGCTGCCATTGGTAGGCAACGCTGGAGGGATCGATACCCTCAGCGTCAACCACATCATTGGTGGCGGTCAGCACCTTGCCCTGAGTAGGCTCGCCCGCCACGTCCACCCCGCCAGACGCGGTGTCGTTCGTACCGGTCAAATTCACGGTCACCGTCGTTGTGGTTCCATCCGCCGACGTGACAGTGAACGTATCGGTATAGATCTGACCAGCCTCGAACTCATCATGCGCTGAAGACGCCACATAGGTCCAATTGCCGTCCGTGCCGACCGTGAAGGTTCCGTACTGACCGGCGACGTTCGACTGCGCCACAAAGGTTGCGGGGCTGTCCACGTCTGAAATTGTAAGCTGCCCGTTCGTCGACAGAACAGAGTCGGTCTCGGTCAAGGTCTTGGTGTCGGACGACAGAACCGCCGCGTCATTGGTACCTGTCAGGTTAACCGTCACTGTCGTCGTGGTGCCGTCAGCAGACGTGACGGTGAAGGTGTCGGTGTAGGTCTGGCCGGCTTGGAACTCGTCGTGTGCCGAGGAGGCTGCATAGGTCCACTTGCCATCTGTGCCAATCGAGAAGGAACCGTACTGGCCCGCCACGTTCGACTGGGCCACAAAGGTTGCGGGGCTGTCCACGTCTGTGACGGTGAGCTGCCCGGTGGTGCTGATCGCCGCCGCCGTGTCACCTTCCGTTAGGGTCACGGTGTCAGACGACAGCTGCGCCGCGTCGTTGGTTCCGGTAATATTCACCGTCACCGTCGTCTTGGTGCCGTCAGCGCTGAGCACCTCGAACACGTCGGAGACTTTCTCGCCATCTTTCAGCGCCGCGTGCGCTGACGAGGCGACATAGGACCACGTGCCGTTCGCGCCAATCGAGAAGGAGCCATACTGGCCGGCTGTGCCCGTCTGCGGCACAAAGGTTGCAGGGCTGTCCACGTCCGAGATGGTGAGCGTGCCATTCGTCGACAGGACAGAACTCGTCTGCGTCAGATCCTTGATATCAGACGACAGAACTGCAGCGTCGTTGGTAGGAGTAATGTCGATAGTAGTGTTGGCAGTTTCCTGATCACCGATGCCGTCTACTACATCCACATCAATGGTCCGAGGCGCATCCGACGGCGTGTCGGAGGTGGTCTCGTATTGGACATGCTGCGCCAGGGCGCTGAGAACCGCGTCGTTCACAACGGCTCGCTGCACGGAGAAATTGTCGATATAAAGCGAACCGCCAGTCTTTTGGCCGCCTGTATAGTCGAAACTGCCGGAGACAAATACGAACTGCCAGTTCCCAGCAGAGGGAACGATCACGCCTGCTGTCGTCCAAGGCGTGGTGGCAGTCGTGCTGGCACCACTCTGATTGAGGCAGATGACGGTCTCACCCGTATCCGCGTTCAACAGATAACCGAAAGCGTCGAAAGCGTCGTCGCCGCCCTCCGCCTTCCAGTCAAAGCGGAGAATATCTCCGGCGTTTGCGGCAAATGCATCGGAATAAACATATGGCCCACGGATGATGCCGAACTTTTCCGAGTTCAGCTGCCCCGGGTCAGCAGTATCATCCTGGCTGTGGAGGCGCAGACCGCGATTACCAGCGGACGCATTGTTCCCACCAGTCACCACGTCGACACTAAAGGCCAATGGATCCACCATCGGGCCATCGTCGCCAGGGGATATAGTTCCGTCATTGCCGGGCGGCATGGTGCTATCGACGGGAGACGGCCAACCGGCGATGTTGTCAGTGCCGAGGATGACGCGGTCTTCCACGACGGTCCATTCCGACTGCCATCCAGTCGTCGGATCATCGCTCTCGAAGCTCGAGTCGTTGAAAACGCCGGTTGAGTTGCCGATGAAGTGTACCGTCAGCGGCTGCCCGTTCTGACCATTCTCGGTCGCGTCCACTGTGCCGAGAAGATCGCGGCCAGCTCCATTGCCGAGATAGACATTGCCGGAGGCATCAACGGAAATGGCTCCCGTTGCATTGGGATTGCTATCGCTGAACAGCGATAGCTGGTCGCCGGGATCCGCCCCACTCACATCGAAGGTGATCGAGCCGCCCGCGTAGCCCAAGCCGCCGCTGAAGGTGACCCCCGATCCGAGAGTCTGCGGAGCACCGTCCTCAGTGTAAGCAATGGGCGAAAGGCCACCGATGACTGGAGCTGCGAGGACACCGGCATAGGATGGGACATTTAGAAGAGGAGTCTGCACGCTCCCCAGGCGAACGTCCAGGTTCCAGTCGCCACCCAGGTGTGCGGCGCCGGTTGGGGTCTCCGAAGCGGCCACGTTCGTGCCGGTCAGGTCAGCCAGTTGGGCGAGGAAGGCCTTGCCACCCTCTCCTTCAGCCACGTTGCACCCATAGATCACGAGGTCCGCATCGGATGCGAGAGCCCTGCCGATGGCGACGAAATCCTCTGCGCGCGTGGTGAGGGTGGCGGTGTCAATGACACTGGCACCCAACACGATCATCCCCGGTCGGCCATGGCTGATAAGATGGATTGCGGAGAGATCACGCTTGCCGGCCAGAGCAGCCAGGATTTGAGCAACGCCATCCTCGCCAAAGCCAATGATCCTCGTCTCGGCCGAGGTGGGGATCTCCCTCACAATGCTTGCGATGTCCGAGACGGCCTCGTCGATGAGATACAGAACTTCCTTGGCTTTGAATTGGCGCAACACGACCCTACCCCTAAAGGATTAGAAAAAAGCTGGGCCCTGTTTGCACGGAACGTAGTTCTGTCGTCTTTCAGTATCCTCAGGCTTTTTCAAAATCCTACGGACTTGTTCGTCTGGTACTCCAAGGCCAAACCGCGTACCGTGATAGGGTAGCGGAACGAGAGATCTCCTGACGAGTGGCGGCCCATCCCCCTACGGCGGCTTCGGCTGCATTTTGCTCTATTTAGTTCCACGCACTTGAGCGGGTGTCAGGTGCTTGTACTTGCGCATAGCGGTGGTGAGATGGCTCTGGCTCGAGAAGCCGCTGGCGTAAGCAATTGCAGCAATCGAAAGATCACCCTCGACAAGAAGGCGCTCTGCGGCCGCAAGACGTAGGTTTATCAGATACTGATGAGGTGAATGCCCAAAGGTTCGGCTAAAAGCCTGGAGGAAATGCCCGGGCGAAAGGTCACAAACGGCAGCAAGCTCCGCAACTGACACCTTCTCGCGAAAGTTGGCATGCAGATACTCCTGAACCTTTTTGGCCTTGTGCGATGGCAACAAGCCCTTGGCCAGTCTCTGCGGCTTGGAAAAGCCTGCATACGTGCGAAGAAGATGGATGCCAAACAGCGTCATAAGGGCATCTACATAGAGTTCGTTGGCGGCCTCCCCTTGAGATAGTTCAGCCTTGAGCATCTGTGCGAAAGACAACGCCTTCTGATCGACCGTACCGAACGGAACGGGCTCAAGGCGAAGGTCACCTCGATCGAGCTCATGCTCCGCCAGTTCCATCATGGTCTGGTGTGGCAGGGCGAGCGTGATGTTCTCACGCGTTGATCGCCACGCTGATCTGCTCTCAACATCAGCCGGGCTGATCACGAGCATCCCCGCCGACGCATCGAACCTGTGCATCCGGTCGCTCGCGAAGGCTGATTCAATCATCGGCGAGGGCGTGAGCATCACAGCGGCGCAATGTTCGAGAGTGCGAAAGGTCTGTTCGCCAGGGGGGCGGATCGAATGCACGACACTCCCCCGAGCCGTCGCAATGCGTGGCCCGGCCGCCCGCGGTATGACCCTGAACATTGCGTCCGCAGGCTTCGTTGTTACAGTCCTGCGACTGCGCCATCGTTCGTATTCGACCGAGTGCCCCAAACCACGCCCCTATGATCGCCGTGCCTACATTTGCGGCGAATTGTGATCTCATAACACGCATTGTTGAGCGCCCCTCGTAGAGGCTCCTATTCCTAGGTAATGATGCCCAAAGCTTATGTAAATGATCCAACGCGTCACAGGCTTGAAATTATATAGGTCAAGGTGAGTGCAAACTGATTATTGAAACCCAGTAACTCTACGCAGACTCCTTCAAAGTTCGATCCTGTCAGGATGCGAATTTAATATTATGTCGTTACTTACCGTCTGATTGCCAACTCCCATCTTTCATCTAGGGGGCAGGCTAAAACCGCACTCGCTAAGGGCTGCCATGGGTCAGGCAGTGAAGTTCGCTCACTAACATGAACGTCGGATGTATTTGTCCGAAGCGGAAGCTGGGCTTGCGTATGCATCGTGCCATTTTGCGGTCTTCGGAGCCTCGGTGCATTAAGTATCGTTTAGATCAGTCGCTTACGGCGAGAATTTCGGGTAGGCCGTCTATGGAACACGGTCCGGATGGGCTCTTCTCTCCAGAACTTACCTACTCTCCAGCTATGCGGATGTGCCGCAGGTGAGGATGAGCTTTGCGAGGGGATGAGTCTGGTTCTGTAAGGCAAGATGGGATATTCCTCCCATACGAGATCAGACACATAGCGGGCTCTGCGATCAGTGCGCGGAGGAAGAACTGATCGTGCGGGGCAGCAATGGATCATCCAGCTAAACTCCTCAATCAACTCAAAGCAGGGAGTGACAGCCACGCCGAAGGTCCGAAGCTCCTCGATGCCATCCCGCAGGATGCAGGGACGCGACATGCGACCTTCAGGGGTGGAGCAGTTCACTGTATTCGCGCTCCGAACTCCGAAACCTTTGTAGCCGATGGCCATTTTGTAGCGGTTGGTCTTGCCCCATGCCCCGGCGTGTCAGCTGGCTATGGCGGCAGTAGGCCGACAATCTTCGATGTGGCAGTCGGAGGCGTCGACATCAGCCCCGCTCACGTGGAGAGCCGATGGAGTTGGTCCTCAACCTTAGAGTACATGCACATCGGATTTGAGCCCGGCAAGCTGTTGGAGCTCGCGGAGCAGGAACTGAACCAAGGGTACATTGATCTGCAGCCAATCCACCTCGGCACAGTGGACCACAAGGCACTGACCCTTGCTCAGATGTTGAAAGCGGAGCTGTCCGACAGGTTAGCTCCCAATGAACTCTACGTTGATTCTCTCATCACAGTGTTCGGCGTCCATCTGCTGCGTACGTACGGTGGCGCTCGGAAAGCCCCCCAGCCGGCGCGCGGTGGCCTCGCGCCTCGTATAGCGAACCGGATCAGGGATTTCTTGAATGCGAATTTCTCTCGCAAGCTATCGGTTGCCGATCTTGCGGAGGAATGCGGCCTATCTCCAGGGCATTTTATTGGGGCTTTTACCAAGACGTTTGGGCTCCCGCCGCACCAATACGTGCTTCAATTGCGCCTGTCCGAGGCGGAGCGGCTGCTGCTCCAGGCTGATGTGCCGATTGTGGAGGTCGCCTACCTCTGCGGGTTCTCAAGCCAGAGTCACCTGACAACCACCATGAAACGTTACAAACATGTAACGCCGGCCCAGATCCGCGCAGTCCACTAAAACTCCAGGCCTTACACGATCGCCACGGACGCTTGAGAAGTGCTGTGCGGCCACGAACTCCTCAGTGAGCAAATTCAGATAGACGCTTCATAAGTTGAGGTTGGAGAGCCCGTGACGCCTATGGGGTGTCCCAGATACGCGTCATCAGCAGCACCAAAAGTCCAGCGCATAGGAGTGAAACCAGGAGCAGAGCGACCTGGCTCAGCCTCTCATGGCGAGCGAGATGGGCATGAGCGGCGTCGACCTTGCGGCGTTGCTCATCCGGTTCGAAGGGTAGATGCGACACGACACTGCTTCATTTTAGAACTGGACTAAATCTCTATCATCCGCTGCTTTATCAGCCCCGCTCCCGCATGAGAAGATTGTCCGCATAATTCGCAGAATAGGGCGTTATGGAATGCAGCGCCTCGCGATGGTACGGTTAGGGTCAAACACGGCCTTTAGGTGGGTCTGTCAAACGGTCCGCTCACCACTTAGATGCAGACTTGGCCGCGTAAACCTGGGCAACTCACGAGCTAAAAGGTACGCGGGAACTAAGCTTAACCTATGTCAAACCGGAAAACCCTCTCGATCCATCAGTGTCCGGTTTGTGTGCAACTTGTGGAACGGCGTGGTCTAACCGGACCACCTCACACACCTGTCAGAAAGATGGGGAGGGCTTCGATCGGGCCTGAAGACCTGATAGGGATCCGAGCCCGACGCGCGGGGGAGCCCCGGGGGTGGGCCATGCGGCGCCGTCGACTGCATCAGTTGGCACTTCGCGAACCGCGGCCAAGGGAGCAACGAGCTCGACTGACGCGTGCACCATCTGTCCGGGTTTGCGCCAGCCGGTGCCGTCAGACGCAGGACGTATCGCGCGCCTGCACCAGGGGCTGCACCATGGCTTGCACAAGCTGTTGGCCGTAAACAACAATCGCGGCGATCTGAGATCGGCGGGTAGTAGTCGACCCCGACCGCATCGATGGCGCTGCTCGCGAACAACGGGTCGAGGGGAAAGCGCACTTCGCTGCCGCCGTCCAGCACATGCGCGCCGTATTCGGTCCAGTCCGCCGCATAGACGATCTTCGTCGAGGCGCGCAGGATCGCGCGCAAATCCTGCGCCAAGTCCCGCAGCCGCGACACCGCAGGATAGACGCCCGATGCGGAGCGCACGCGGGTAAGGCCGACGAGTTCGCTCCCCAAGATGAAGCCGTGCACGCCGCCCGCCTGCTCCGCAAGATTGGCATAATGCAGAACCATGCGGTTGAAGCCGTCACTGCGCGTGAACCATTGATTCACTTGCGTGGCGGCGGCGCTCGTCCTATCGGGCGAACCGCTCTCACCCGGCGCAGGATGACAGGTGATGCGCCCACGCCAGGGATAGGCCGGCTGGCCGGTGCCGCCATAGGGGTCGGGCAGATCGTTGCCGGCGGGCACATCCATCATCACGAACGGATAGAGCACCACCTCCAGGCCACGATCCTTCAAGTTCCTGATCAGCCTGATGACGCTTTCATCCGAGGGCGTGCCGCCATAGGCCGGCACGCCCTTGACGAGCGACACCGCCTTCGCATCGTCTCGCGTCAGCCCGGCAACGGACCATGTGGCGCCGTCCGTGGTTTTCGTCTTCACGTCCACGCGCGGCTCGATGAGGCACGAGCCGGCGCGCAGATCGTCGCCGAACCAGCTCACCACGAGGGAAACGCGCTTGAGGTTCGGGCACAGAGCCTCCAGGGCATCGAGGGACGCCGCAACGTCGCTCGGGCGCTGCAGCTGATGGCGGTTCTCCGGCCGCGTCTTGCCGAGATCGAGCACCTGCATCAC
>JAESFL010000163.1_pt1 | contig 61233 bp, 74 predicted proteins | sample 9269401 | NCBI WGS metagenome assembly JAESFL01 (sample SAMN14506025, study PRJNA617098) | algae metagenome | isolation source: Gloeocapsa sp. UFS-A4-WI-NPMV-4B04 and co-occurring heterotrophs from desert... | place: USA: Utah | collected 2006-10-01 | reverse complement strand
GCATGCTTCCGCCCTGTCACGCTGGACGGCTTGCCCCTGATCGGCGCGATCCCGGGTGTGCCTGGCGCCTACGTGGCCACCGGACATAGCGTCTGGGGCATCCTTAATGCGCCAGCGACCGAGAGGCCATGGCGGACCTGATCACGGACGGCGCCGCGCAGCATGTCGACTTGTCCCCCTTCGAGCCAGGACGACTTCCAGCGCTCGATCCGGCAGAGCTGCAGTCCGCGCTGTCGCTGCTGCCAATATCCTCGCTGCACCCTTGCGTGACGCTCCGCGCCATGGAAGCCTCCGAGGCATGGGTTCCCAGCGCAACGAAGACGGCGGAAGTCGCGAAGACCAGCAGATGACGCATGTTCCTCTTCCACCTGTGACCCGCCCAGCGTCTTGACTGGACCACCCTGCGCTTCCATACACGCTGTATGGTGCCGTTTGCGCCGTCTGTTTGAGATGTCAATACACGGTGTATGGTTCTGGATGGCCGAACGTCTGACGAGAGCGCGGTGGATTGAGGAAGGGCTGAATGCGCTGAAGATCGACGGCCCTCGGCGCTCGCCGCAGACAGGATGGCCAAGCGCCTCGGAGTAACTCGCGGCAGCTTTTACTGGCACTTTGCCAACGCGCTGGATTTCGAGGCGGCCGTGCTGGGCGAGTGGGAGGAGCGATGGACTAATCGCATCATTGCGGCCGTGGAAGACGGGTCCCCTTCTCCCGGTACGAAACTAAAGAGCCTCATTCAGAGGACGGCCGGACTTGATGCCTCGATTTACGCTTCAGCCAAACGGATGGCGCAAAACCTTCCCGAACTCTCAGCCCTGATGGATAGGGTGGACAGTCCGGCGCATCGACTTCGTCACGTCCATACTGGAGAGCGCGGGCATCCCGGCGCCGATCGCACGCGTGCGGGCTAGGATCGTGTACTCCTGTGCGATGGGCCAAATGCTGACTTCGTCCGAAGGGACCCGCGTTCCCTCCGAAGTTACAGATGCCCTAAGTGGTTTTGCCCTTGACAACCCTAGGGCTTCTGACGGGCACGGTTGAGACTTCGGCACAGGATGCTTCGTAAGCGGCGGTGCTCGAGGGACGTCAGGCGAGTGCATTCGCATGACCATCGAACTCTTCGCCCACCCGTTCTCGTCCTATTGCCAGAAGGCGCTCATCGCCGTCTACGAGAACAACGTCCCGTTCACCTATCGTATGCTGGAGGACGACGGGGTCGGCGAGGAGCTCGCATCACTGTAGCCGATGAAGCGCTTCCCAATCTTGCGCGAGAACGGGCGCGTGGTGCTGGAGGCGTCCATCGTGATCGAGTATCTCCACGTCCATCATCCCGGGCCGGTAAAGCTGATCCCCGAGGATAGAGTTCGCGCTCGAGGTGCGGACGCTCGACCGCTTTTTCGACAACTACGTCATGACGCCCCAGGGCAAGTTTGTGTTCGACGCCCTGCGCCCGGCCGAGGGCCGCGATCCTTACGGCGTCGAGGACGCTCGCAAGATGCTGGACACCAGCTACGCCTGGCTGGACCGGCGCATGCAGGGTCGCACCTGGGCGGTAGGCCAGACCTTCACCCTTGCTGACTGCGCCGCCGCGCCCTCCTGTTCTACGCGGACTGGACGCACCGGATTCCCGAGCATTACACGAGTCTCCTGGCCTACCGCGCGCGTCTGTTGCAACGGCCGTCCTTCGCCCGAGCGGTGAACGAGGCACGGCGCTTCCGGCACTACTTTCGGCTCGGCGCGCCGGACGGGGATTAGGCCTACGCGCTCGCGTGAAGCTCAAAACTAGGGGCGCTCAGTCCTTGAGAGTGGATCTCCCCAACTGTCGGAATCGGTCGAAAAAATGCCGGCAGCTCCGGCCCGAAATCTGTTTTGGCCCGCATCCAGTCAGGGCTGCTTTGCGCCCATCCCGGTCGTCCGGCCATTCCCGTCGGATCCCAAGAGCGGACGTCCGATGCAGCCGCTGGCTGCGTATTGCATCTGCATGAGAGAGCTGATGGCCGGACTACACTGCGCCCAACCCCCGAAGTCAGGGGTTAATCCGGCAGCTGCCATTCAAAAAGTGCATCGGACTCTTTCGACCACATCGCTGACTTGCGATCCAGAACCTGGCGCACTTTTGCGGCTAGGGCGGCAAAGGTGATGGTTTGCTGATCAGATCCACGCCCTGTTCCAGCCGCCCGTTGTGCACAATGGCGTTGCGCGTGTAGCCCGTCGTGAAGAGCACCTTAAGGCAGGGGCGAACTCGCAGGGCTTCGTTCGCGAGCTGGCGCCCATTCAACCCCGGCAGGACAACGTCCGTAAAAAGTAATTGCACATCCTGCCGGGCCTTCAGCAGTTCCAATGCCTCTGCACCCTCAGGGGCCTCAAGGACCTGGTAGCCGAGCTCGCGCAAAACAGAAGTGGAATAATCACGTAAGCCATCGTGATCCTGGACGACCAAGATGGTTTCAGAGCCTCCATCCATATAGTTTCGAACTGCGGCTGTGAGATCTTGGCCCGCGGATCAACTTCTCGCGGCAGATACAGCTTGATTGTGGTCCCCGCTCCCGGCTCGCTGGAGATTCGGATGTGTCCCCCCGATTGCCTCAGGAAGCCATATACTTGGCTGAGTCCCAGTCCCGTACCTTTGCCGACGCCTTTGGTCGTGAAGAACGGCTCGAACACGCGATCGAGCGTCTGCTTCTCCATGCCGTGGCCGGTGTCCGCCACTGCAAGCATCACATATTGGCCGGGGGGCACTGGCTCGATCAGTGTCCTGACATAATCCTCGTCCAGCCACACGTTGGCGGTCTCGATTGTAAGCTTGCCACCTTCCGGCATGGCGTCGCGCGCATTTATCGCAACGTTAAGGAGCGCACTTTCGACTTCCGCCCGGTCAGCCTTGGCTAACCACAGGCCCGGAGTGGAGACTGTCTCCAGTGCGATCCTCTCCCCCAATGTTCTCTGCATCAGATCGGTTAGGCCGGTCGCCAGGTTGTCTAAGTCGAATGGGTTCCGGGTCCAGCGGTTGGCGGCGGGCGAAGGCGAGCAGCCTTGAGGTGAGGGTCGCGGCGCGTTCAGCACCCTGAAATGCCATGCCTTGGAGGCGGCGGAGACGGGCGATGTCCAGCTCTTTTGCCGGATGGTCGAGCTGGCGCCGGATGCTGTCGAGGCGGCCCATGATCACCGTGAGGAGGTTGTTAAAATCGTGAGCCACCCCTCCCGTCAGCTGACCGATTGCTTCCATCTTTTGGGCTTGGCGGAGCGCCTCCTCGACATGCATTCGCTCCTGGATCTCATCTGCGACCCTCTGCTCCAGGGTTTCGTTAAACTGCGAGAGTTCGCGATTCAGGTGGTCCGACTGTGAGAGAGCAGCGGAAAGCTCGATCGCCTTCTTACCAACTTCCGCCCGCGCACGATCGAGGGCACCAGCCAGGCTAGTCGCACGCTCGGTTGCCTCGCGAGCGGCGCGGACCAGGCCGTTGCTGGAAAGCTGCGCCGCCTCCGCCTTGAGCAGGGCCGGCAGCAAAGGCGTATTGGCGAAGCGCTCGAGGGGCAGGCGAGACGGTCCGCCGATCAGCAGAAACACGACTGGGCCGCATGCGAAACACTGTGCGGGCCTGAGTGTGTCGCGATCCGGAAACGGGAGCTGGAGCGTGAATGTAGCTCCGGGAGCGGGCGGCCTCTTCAGAAAGGCACGCCACAATGGCCCGCCCGGTAGCGTCTGCGGAAATCCGGGCGCTGGTGTCAGCGCATCGATCTCCGTGTCGTACAGCAAAACGAGGAAGGATTCCGCACCCGCTTGACGCGCAATGCTCGCCGCCTCCTTCGTGCGCGTCAGGGGCTCGGCGAGTCGATTAGCGAGTTCGTGGATGTCTGGGAGCACAAGTCAGCCCGGGAACACGCACACGACCGCCGTGCAATTGTGAAATCCCTCGAATTGCCCTTCAGCCCGAGCGATCTGGCCGTGCGTGTTGCAACCCGCCAGCGCGGCGCCCCCGATCCGGCTCGTCACTGCGTCCACTTCAGCGTGGAAATGGTCGCCGCATCTCAACCGGGTGGCAACGCAGTCGAAGAATAAAGCGGCTTTCGGCAGGTTGGGGCCAATTGCAGCGACTGCCGCATCGGTGGCGCGTTCGGCGGCTTCGGCTGCCGATGCATTTGAACTCCTCATGATACGGACGATGCTGCCAGTGGGTATCTCCGCAGCGCAATGAACCGAACCGTCATCGTTAACAGCCAGGGGTACCCGCAGTCGGTAGCTGCTGCCTGTGTCTATCCCAATAATGTTCTGGAGAAAGAATGGAATCGGTGCAGCGCGGTCAATGTGCTGACTCTTGGCCTGCGCATGTTCTTCAAAGGCCTCTATTGCCGGCAGGTCATTCAAGCTGACGAGCTTCAGACCAATCGCCTCCGTGACTCTTAAGGGCTCAGATGCAGGTTCCCAGCCATGACTAACGCCGATCCCCAGCGGCTTCTGCGATGAAATCTCGAGGGCGACTGCGGCATCCGACAGCACCTGTGTCCCACAGAATACCGTAGTGCGCTCGAAGCTCGCGTTGTCGCCGGCCCCGCCGCCGAAGAACTGATATTCGCCAGCGGCCGTCCGCTCGCTTCTCCCGGTCGGAACTTGCGGCTAGGAAGAGGCATGCAGAACGAAAGCAACCCGGTTCTCAGTGGTCTGCCGGTCTTTGAGCCGGGCTGGGTCTGGCTGGTCGGCGCGGGGCCTGGCGATCCCGGACTGCTGACGCTGCACGGAGTGAATGCGCTGCGTCAGGCGGATGCCGTTGTCTATGACGCGCTGGTCGATCCGGGTGTGCTGGCCCATGCGAGGCCCGGGGCGATGGTCGAATTCGCCGGCAAGCGGGGCGGCAAGCCCTCGCCCAAGCAACGCGACATTTCGCTGAAGCTCATTGAGCTGGCGCGGGCCGGCAAGCGCGTTTGCCGGCTCAAGGGCGGCGACCCGTTCGTATTCGGGCGCGGCGGCGAGGAGGCGCTGGCGCTTGTCGAGGCCGGCATCCCGTTCCGCATCGTGCCGGGCGTTTCGGCCGGCATCGGCGGCCTTGCCTATGCCGGGATCCCGGTAACGCACCGCGACATCAACCAGAGCGTGACCTTTCTGACCGGCCACGACCAGACCGGCCTGACGCCAACCGCCATCGACTGGGTGGGCGTGGCGCGCGGCGCGCCGGTCATCGTGATGTATATGGCAATCAAGCACTTGGGGCAGATCGCCGCCGCGCTGATCCTGGCGGGCCGCCGGGCCGACGAAGCGGTTGCCGTCGTCGCCAACGCGACGACCCCGGCGCAGAAGGTGCTGGAGACGACGCTGGCCGAGGCCGCCGCCGACCTTGCGGTCAGCGATATCGAGCCACCGGCGATCGTGGTGGTCGGCGAGGTCGTCCGGCTCCGGGCGGCGCTCGACTGGCTCGGAGCACTGGAGGGCCGCGAACTGGTCGCCGACCCGCTTGGGCAGCGCAGCGGGACCGCGGCCGGCCGGCTGGCGTGAGCTTTCCGCGCGGCCTGATCGTCGCCGCGGCGGCGAGCCATGCCGGCAAGACGACGGTTTCCGTTGGGCTCATCGCGGCCCTGAGGGCTCGCGGCCTGCGGGTCGCCGCGGCCAAGTGCGGGCCGGACTACATCGACCCCAAGTTCCTGGAGGCGGCGAGCGGCCGGCCGGCGATCAACCTCGATCCATGGGCAATGGCGCCGGAAACCCTCCGCGGCAGGTTGGCGAGGCAGGCAGCCGGGGCCGACATCCTGGTGATCGAGGGGGTGATGGGCCTCTATGACGGTGGCGCTGACGGCGCCGGGTCTACCGCCGCCCTCGCGGCAATCACCGGGTTGCCTGTGCTGCTGGTGGTGGGCGCGCTGGGGGTGGCGCAGACGACGGCTGCGGTGGCGGAGGGATGCGCCCAGCTTTCTGATGCGTTCACGGTCGCTGGGGCGATCGTCAACCTGGTTGCCTCGGACCGGCACTCCGAGCTGATCCGCGAGGGATTTAGACGGACCTCGGTGCCGCTGCTCGGCACGGTTCGACGCGACCCTGGCGTGGCCCTGCCCTCGCGCCACCTCGGCCTTGTCCAGGCCGAAGAACACGAGGATCTGACGCGAAGGATCGCGCTGGCGGGCAGCCTTGTCACAGCCGGGTGCGACCTGGACACCGTGCTTTCAGCTGCGCAGGCGTGCGAAGGCCCGTCCACTAAGCCTGCGCCAAAGCTGGGAGGACGGCTCGCGCCCCTGGGCCAGCGCATCGCCGTGGCGCGCGACGTATCTTTCGGCTTCGCCTACCCGCACCTTTTGCAGGATTGGCGCGATGCGGGCGCGGGGATTCGCTTCTTCTCGCCGCTGGCGGACGAGGCTCCGGCCAGCGATGCGGACGCCGTGTTTCTGCCCGGCGGGTACCCGGAGCTGCACGCGGGCCGCATTGCCGCTGCGAGCAGGTTCAGGGCCGGCATGGAGGCCGCGGCAGGGCGCCACGCACTCATCTACGGCGAGTGCGGCGGCTACATGGTGCTTGGCGATCGGTTGGTGGATGCCGATGGTAACGCGCACAGGATGCTCGAACTCCTGCCCGTCTCGACCAGCTTCGCGGCGCGGAAACTCCATCTGGGATACCGCCGCCTCCAGACGCGCGGCGATCTGCCGTGGTCGGGAGCGCTCAGCGCGCACGAATTCCACTTCGCCAGCATTCTGGAAGAAGCGGCGGGGGATCGCCTGTTCGAGGCAACGTCGGCGGACGGTGCGCCGCTGGGCGCCATCGGTCTGCGCCGCGGCCGCGTCATGGGCTCCTTCGCCCATGTGATCGATCGTGGCTAAGGGCCGGCCTTGCTCCGCTTCGGCCTGAGCACATGGACGTGGCAGGAATCGTAGAGCGCTGAATCGCGGAAGTCCGGTTCGCCCAGCGCCCAGCCGACAAAGATCAGCGCGGTGCGGGTGATCTTGGCCGCCCGCACCTTTTCGCGGATATCGCCGAGTGTGCCATGCACGAAGCTCTGGTCCGGCCAGCCGACACGATAGGCGACCACCACCGGGCAGTCTGCGCCGTAAACCGGGGCGAGCTGACGCTCGATCTCCAGAAGGTTACGGATCGAGAGGTGGATCGCCAGCGTCGCCTTCGAGCGCGCCAGGGCCGCGAGATCCTCCCCGTCCGGCATGGCCGAGGATTTCATCGCTGTGCGCGTCAGGATCACCGTCTGGCTCACTTCCGGAATGGTCAACTCGCGCCCCAGCGCCGCGGCTGCAGCGGCGAAGGCGGGAACGCCGGGCGTGATGTCGAAAGCGATGCCGAGCGCCTTCAGGCGGCGGATCTGCTCGGCGATTGCGCCGTAGAGCGACGGGTCGCCGGAATGAACACGGGCAACTTCTTTGCCGGCGACAACTGCCTGCTGCATCTCTGCGACGATCTCATCGAGCGTCATCGGCGCGGTGTCGAGCACCCGCGCATCCGGCGGCGCAGCGCTGACCACCTCTGCAGGAACCAGCGAGCCGGCATAAAGGCAGACGGGGCAGCGCTCGATCAGCCGCAGGCCACGCACGGTGATGAGGTCGGGCGCGCCCGGCCCGGCGCCGATGAAGTGCACGATACTCATTCGAGGCGGCTCATTCGGCTGCGTCCCGCACCCGCTTCCGCTCGTAGCCGCGCGGCGTGTAGGTCCAGGTCCTGCCGCCCGCCACGACCTGCCGGCTCGAGGATGCACCAACCATGACCAACGTCAGCATGTCCACCATGTCCACCTCCAGGTCGGCCAAGGCGACCGTTGTCACGCTCTCGCCACCACGGCCCAGGTTGCGCGCCAGCACGACCGGGGTGTCAGGCGGCCGATGGTGCAGCAGGATCTCCTTGGCGGCGGCGAGCTGTCTGCGACGGCGCTGCGATACCGGGTTGTAGAACGCGACGACGAAGTCCCCTTCCGCGGCAGCCCTGATGCGGGCCTCGATGGCTGCCCATGGTGTCAGCAGGTCGGAAAGCGAAATGGCACAAAAATCATGGCCGAGCGGTGCGCCGGCCCGGGCCGCTGCCGCCTGCATCGCCGAAATGCCCGGCGAGACGACAATCTCCGCCCGCGCGGCGCCGTTCGGCAGGCCGCCGCTCTCCAGGCACTCGAACACCAGCGTCGCCATTGCATAGATGCCGGCATCGCCCGACGAGATCAGTGCGACGGAGCGGCCAGACCCGGCGAGCGCGAGCGCGCGACGGACCCGGTCCTCTTCCGAGCCCAGCTCCGAATCGAAGCGCTCGGCGCCGACGATCAGCGGCGCGACGAGATCGAGATAGAGCGAATAGCCGACCGCCGCGTCGCTGGCCTGCAACAGGCGCTTGGCTTCAGGCGTCAGCCATTCCGCCGACCCCGGACCGATGCCCACGATAGCCAGTCGGCCGCGCGCCCGCCCGACCCGCAGCGGGTTGATCAGAAACGGCGCCTCGGCAATGGCGCATGTCGCCCGCGCGCTCTTGCGCTTTGCGACGACCAGGCTGCCTTGCGGCCCTGAACCGGCCAGGGCCGCGCCTTCCGCCACGCCGTGACAGCCGACCTCACGGAAGACTGTCTCGGAGGGGTTTTTCAGCCGCGGCGTTTCGGCCTCCAGTTCGGTGGCGGAGAAGAACCGCGCCGGCACCCCAAGCTCGTGTGCGGCTTGCAGAACTGCCATTTCGTCGGCCTTGAGGTCGATGGAGGCGACGCATGCCACGGACTGATGGGCCAGACCGGCGGCGGCCAGGGTGTCCCGAAGCAGGCCGATTGCTTCGGCGGGCTCGGCGCCGCGCTCGCATCCGAGCCCGACCACCAGCGTCCTGGGATGATATACCAGCGTGCCGCTGTCTCCGACCACCGCGCGTGTGGTCGCGAGGAGGCGTGCCTGCCCCGCGTCCGAGAACGGCAGGGCGCTGCCACTCAGCCAATCGGCCTTCCCTTCCAGCCGCACTGAGCCGCCGGCGAGCAAGTCGGCCATGATGCCCTTGGCATCGGTGGGGTTCTGCAGCACCCAGCCGGAGGGTGGATTGTCGAGGGCGATCCCGAAACGCCGGTCGCCGGCGGTGGTCAGCGCGGCGTGGCCGCCAAGCGCTTCGGCGAGGCGCCGCGCCATCTGATTGGCGCCGCGGTGGCCCCCAAGCAGCGGGACGATTTCCGCCCCGTCTTCCGAAACCGCCAGTACCGCCGGCTCCGCCCGCTTGTCCCCCAGCGCGGGAGCGAGGCTGCGGATAAGAATGCCAGCGGCGCACAGTCCGACGATGGTTCGCCCAGCCGCGAAGAGCCCGCGGATATGACCCGCCGCATCCGAAAACAGTTCGGCGCATCCGGGCTGGTCCGCCCAAGGTGCGGCTTTGGCGTGCACCTCGCCCCCGACACTCGCCTGGGCTTTCTTTGCGGTCGCCAGGCCGGCCGGCGTGAGCGCAATGAAAACGGGGCTCATGCCGCTTCGCCCTTGCTGACCAGGATCATCGAAAAGTACGGGGTTTCCAATTTGCCGAGGTCGGCAACGGGCAGGACCCGTTCCTCTGGGCGGCTGGCATGGGCCACATAGGTGGAGGAGGACGCAAGCGACAGCCGATCCAGCAGGGAGCGGACCCGGCGGCCATGGCGGCCGACCTTCATGATGACAGCCGCGTCCGCTTGCAGAAGGCGGCGCTCCAGCTCCGCGTCGGGCAGAATCGCCGGAAGCACCGCCAGCACATCGTCGCGCCGCACCAGCGGCTTTCCGCTCGCCGCCGCGCAGGCCGTCAGCGAGGTCACGCCCGGCACGACCGTGCATGCGAACCGGCCGGCAAGCCGGTCGTGCAGATACATGAACGAGCCATAGAAGAATGGGTCGCCTTCGCACAACACCGCGACATCGCGGCCCGCATCGAGGTGAGTCGCGATCTCCTCGGCCGCACTGTCGTAGATTTCCGTCGGCATCTTCCCGGGACGCATCGGCACCCGGATGGCGATCTCGGTCCGGCCGGCGGGAATGAAGCGGGCCGCAATGGCGCGTGCAGAGCTATCGCCTGCGTCCGGCGCCGGATAAGCGATTACCGGAGCCTCAGCGAGGATGCGCACCGCCTTCAGGGTCATCAGCTCAGGATCGCCCGGACCGACACCGACGCCATAGAGGCGGCCGCTCATGGTCTTCGCCAGGCCCACTGGCTCACCGGCATCGCCGGGCGCCACCCGGAATACGGTCCCACAGGCGCGGCGCGCGCGACGGAAAGCCGAACCAGTTCGCCGCCGTGCACGGCATAGGCGGAAAGCAGAACCGCCTCGCTCTCCAGCGTCACTGCATGCGCCACAAGCCGGCCCCCCGGCTTCAGCGCTTCCTTGCAAGCAGCAATTGTTGCTTCCGAAATGCCGCCGCCGAGGAAAACGGCGTCGGGAGCGGGCAGGACGGACAGCGCCTCTGGCGCGGAGCCATCCCGGATTTCCAGCCGCGGCACCCCGAGCGTCGCGGCGTTGCGCGCCGTCATGGCACGGCGGTCGGGGTTCGGCTCCAGTGCGAACGCCCGGGCATGGCTTTCGGCCCGCATCCATTCGACCGCGATCGAGCCGCAGCCGGCCCCGACATCCCACAGCAGCGCCCCGGGATGCGGCATCAGCTTGGCGAGGGCCAGTGCCCGGACTTCCCGCTTGGTCAGCTTGCCGTCATGTTCGAACACGTCGTCCGGCAAGCCGACGCGCGGGTGCCAGCGGGCATCCGGTCCGGCAGCGCACTCCACGGCCAGAGTATGGAAATCCGGAACGTCGCCGTTCCAGTCGGCCGCGCGACCGTCCAAGCGGCATTCCCCTGCCCCGCCCATATGGGCCAGCGCAACGATCCGGCTTTCGCCGAAGCCGCGCTCGGACAGGAACTGCGCTACGGCGGGCGCCGTGCTGCGGTCCTGCGCCAGGATCAAGATGCGCGCGTCTGGGTGAAGGTGCAGCGCCAGGCTTTCCAGTGGCCGGCCGTGCAGGGTCACCTGGCAGACCTGGTCGAGCGGCCAGGCAAGACGGGCGGCTGCCAAGGCGAAAGCCGAGACGCCGGGCAGAACCGTCATTTCTTCTGGGCAGACATGCCGCGCCAGAGTTGCGCCGATGCCGAACTGCATAGGGTCGCCGGTGGCAAGCACGCACACCCGGCGGCCGCGCATTTCGCCGATCCGCTCTGCAAGTGCGGAAAGCGGGGTGGGCCAGGCGAGCCACTCCCGCCGGTCTGCGTCGCATCGCGGCACCATGGCGAGGTGGCGTTGACCGCCGACGAGCACCTCGGCGGTCTCGACGAGCGTCCTGGCCGCCGCAGAAAGGCCGCCGAAACCGTCCTCGCCGATGCCGACGACCGAAAGCCAGGGCTGCATCAGCTTTCCGGCAGGATGAGCGCATTGGCGGCAGCGGCGGCGATCGCGCTGCCGCCGCGCCGGCCATGCAGGGTGACGAACGGGATGCCGAATTCGTCGGCGGCGAGCGCCGCCTTCGACTCGGCCGCGCCGACGAAGCCAACCGGGAAGGCCAGCACGAGGGCCGGCCTCGGCGCGCCGGCGGCAACGAGTTCCAGGAGCCGAAACAGCGCCGTCGGTGCATTGCCGATCACAACCACCGCGCCCCGAAGGCGCGAGGCAAGCAGCTCCAGCCCAGCGGCGGTGCGGGTCTGGCCGGAGCGGGCGGCAAACTCGGGGGCTTTGGGCTGCTCGACGGCGACCTCGACCGGGTTTTCGGCCCGCAACCGGCTGGTCATGATGCCGGCGGCAACCATCCGCACATCGCACAATATCGGCGCAGCACCGTCCAAAGCCGCGCGGCCGATCGCGCCGGCGTTTTCCGAGTAGGCCAGGTCGGAAAGCACGTCGGGCATCCCGCAGGCATGGACGATCCGCGCCGCAATCGGCGCGATGTCGGCCGGCAGCCCGGCAAGCCTCGCCTCGGCCCCGACGATCTCAAAGGACCGTCGAGTGATCTCAGCGGGATCTCGGATGTAGTCGTACATGTTCAGCCGCGGCCGGCCCGCTTCATGGAAACCGGCCCCAGCGGATGGTCGGCGTGCGGATAAGGGTGGTGATGCCCATGGCCGTGGCCGTGACCGTGCGCGTGGTGCGGCCCATCATGATGGTGCCCGTGATCATGCTCATGATCGTGGCCGTGGTGGTGATCATGCCCATGATCGTGGGGATGACCATGATCGTCATCATGATCCGCCCCCAGAATGCCCTCGACGTGGTGGTGATGGCTTTCCTGCGGCAGGCCGATTTCGGCTTCGAAGCCGAGCACCTGCTCGCGGTATTTGCACATCTGGCAGTTCATCAGGTTCTGGCCGCCGAGGATCTCGTGGACGCGCTCGACAAAGGTGTCCAGGACCAAGGGGTGATCGTTGAGGTAGGGCGCCTTGAGGAACTCAATCTCCGGGTGGCGCCCAGCGACCAGATCCGTCGCGTCGTAGATGCGCTGGACGAGGATGCCGGTGAACAGGAAATACGGGAACACGACAATGCGGCGGAATCCGAGCCGCACGGCTCTCTCCAGCGCCGGCTCGACCAGCGGAAAAGTGACCCCCGAATAGGCCGTCTCCGCCCAGCCGAAGCCAAAGCCTTCCCACAGCATGCGGGTGACCTTCGCCACGTTCGAATTGGCGTCCGGATCGGACGCGCCGCGGCCGACAACAACGAGCAGCGTGTCGTGCAGACCGGTATCGCCCCGGGCTGCATCGAGCGCCTCCCGGATACGCGCCCCGGCGGCGCGGATCATGCGCGGGTCGATGCCGAGGTCGCGGCCGTAGCGAATGCTCAGCCCCGGCCGGCTGACCTGGTAGGTGTTGAGGACCGAGGGAATGTCGTTCTTGGCGTGCCCCGCCGCGAAGAGCATGCCCGGCACGGCAAGAATCTGGTTGCAGCCCTGGGCGACGAGCCGGTCCAGCCCGTCGCGAATCACCGGGCGGGCGAACTCAAGATAGCCATAGTCGACCGGCCAGTCCGGGAATCGGGTTGCCAGCTTCTCGGCGAGCCCGGCAAACTCGGCGACGGCGCCGGCATCGCGGCTGCCATGGCCGCAGACCATGACGCCGATGCGGTCGGCCATTACTTCAACCCAGCGGTCCTGCCGGTATTCTCGGGCTTGCGGCGAAGCAGCGTGCGGGCCAGTGCGAGGACGGCGATGATGCCGGCAAGGGAAAAGGCGCCAAGCGCTAGCCAGTGAGAGTGCCCAGCGGCTTCTTCCACATGTCCGGTATGGGCAAGGGCAGGAGCGGCGAAAGCGATCAGTGCGGTGGTGGCGAGCTGCTGGCGCATCGGGCGGACCTCGGTCAATGCGAGAGGAACGCCCGCGGCCCATGCCGCGCGGCTCACGAGACGGCCCCGGTCTTGACCCCCGGTTTGGGTCGGTCGCAGCGGGATCGTTTCAGCCCCTCTGGGGACTACCATCCTTGGGCGAAGCTGTAGACCGGCGGCCGGAACTGGTCAACGAGTCGACCGGTCACGGGCCGACCTCCGCCATCCCGGACGCGACCTCCTGCAGCTTCCGGACGGTATTCCAGTTGCGCGCCGTGCCGACCAGGCTCCCAAGGTGCCTCTTGAACAGAGCGGGCGTCAGTTGCGAGCCTGCAATCCCCTCCGGGTAAACGGCCCAGAGCACATCCTCGACGATCCTCGCCTGCTCAGGCCCGGTCACCGCAGCCTCGAACGCCCGGGCTGCTTCGGCAGGCGGGGCGCTCTTGAACACGGTCGCCAGCACCCGACTCGGGGTCGCCTCGGACTCCGCTGGAAAGGGATTGCCGGCGACGATCCTGGCCCAGGCGGATGCGTCGCGAACCATCACGTCCAGCTTGGGCCCGATATGCTCGGCGATGGCCGCCTCGAGCAACTGCTCCAGCTCGGCTCCGGCCGGGCCGTGGCTCCTGAATACGGCATTGCCGCTGGCCAGCAGCGTGCGGACGTCGAGGAAGCCCATGCTCTGCAGCATGGCCCTGAGCGCCGCCATCGGGACCTTGTTCTTGCCCGTCGGCATTACGGCGCGAAGAAGCGCAATCTGCACCGTCCCAGTCTGCGCGCTCGAACCTGCTACGACCACCAGCTTACCTCCCTCTTCTCCGAGGCAACGGGGGGTAACTCAGTTTGGGGCTCGGCTGCCGCCATGCTAGGCCGGACATGCACTTGGAGGGGAACTTATGTTGCATTTTTCCGCCAATCTCGGCTTCCTGTGGACCGATTTGCCCCTGCCCGCGCGGATCCGCGAAGCCCGTGCCGCGGGCTTCGATGCCGTGGAATTCCACTTTCCCTACGACGTGCCGGTGGCCGAGTTACAGGCCGCGTTGAACGAGGGCCCGGCGCTGCCCGTCGTCAGCCTGAATACGCGGCGTGGCGATCCCGCAGCGGGCGAATTCGGCCTGTGCGCCCTGCCCGGCCGGGAAGCCGACGGCCTGGCCGCCATCGACGAGGCGATTGCCTATGGCCATGCGATCGGCGCGGCAAGCGTGCATGTGATGGCCGGGATCGTGCGCCCCGAGCAATCAGCCGAGGCGGCGAGAACCTTTGCCGCTGCGCTGGACCACGCCGGCCGGCAAGCCGAGCGGGTCGGCATGGATGTGGTTATCGAGCCGATCAACCAGCGCGATGCGCCAGGCTATTTCCTGCGCGACACCGCCCACGTGGCCCGGATCATCGAGCAGGTCGGCCGCCCCAACGTGAAGATGCTGTTCGACTGCTATCACACGCAGATCACGGAAGGTGACCTCACCCGCCGGATTGAAAAGCTGATGCCGATCATAGGCCACATTCAGATCGCCGCCGTGCCGTCGCGGGCCGAGCCGGACGAGGGTGAGATCGCCTATGACCGGCTGCTCCGGACGATCGAGGACCTTGGCTACCGTGGGTTCATCGGCGCGGAGTATCGGCCGCGGGCGAGCATGCAAGCCGGCCTGGGCTGGCTTAAGTCCATAATGGGGTAAGCAATTGTGGAACTGTCGCCGAACCGGAGGCTTGTTGCACCACATGAGGGGTGAAGCATGCTGAAGTCCTGGTTCGGTCTCGCAATGCTTGCGGCGGAATCGCAGCAAGTCATAGGCCTCCGGCTGATGAAGCTCGCCGCTGGCGGCCCAAAGGCGCAGGCTGAGGCCCAGCAGATGATCACGGAGAAGATCCTGGCGGCCCATGACGCCGCAGGCCGCCTGATGATGGGCGCCTCGCAGGACAGCATCGTGCGCGGTTACCGCACGAAGGTGCGGGCCAACTCACGCCGCCTGCTTAAGGGGTAGCCGAGCCCGATCACGTGCTTGTTGGAAGTGGAGGCCCGGCCTCGGAATTGAACCGAGGCTGATCAGTGTTGCACCACCGCTGGGTAGCCGCTCCCCCACCGGGCCGTTGCAGCGGATTAGACCATCAACTTGGCGGGAAGGCACGCTAGGGATCGCAACATCGTTAAGGAAGCCTCATGCCGAGGCAGCCGTCGACCCTTCCGGCGGTGGACAGTTGCTTCGGTCAAGGCTATCCCGCCTGCAAGGCCGCCCAAGTTCTCCGCAATGGCATTTGTTCCCCTTCCCGAGCCGGTCGCCGGGCCGGTTCCGACCCGAAAAGTCGGAGTGATCTCACGGCTGCTGCGCCGGCCGCTTGCCGCGTTGGGGCTACTCGTCATCCTGCTCATGGCCGGTCTTGCCATCGCAGCTCCCTGGATGGCCCCTTACAACCCGGCGGAGCAGCTCTTCGAGGGCCTCACCATAGAAGGCGCGCCGCTGCCGCCGAATGCCCAGTTCCTGGCAGGAACAGACCTGCTGGGTCGCGACCTCCTGTCCCGCCTGCTCTACGGCGCGCGCACCTCGCTGATCATCGGCGTGGTCGCCAACGGCATCGCCGTCGCGCTCGGGGCACTGGTAGGCATCGCCGCCGGCTTCTTCCGCGGCTGGGTGGCGACGGTCCTGATGCGCTTCACCGACCTGATGATGGCTTTTCCGGCACTGCTGCTCGCCATCGTGCTGGCCGCCATCTTCCGCCCAAGCCTGTGGATCGTGGCGCTGGTGATCGCCTTGGTGAACTGGGTGCAGGTGGCGCGCATCATCTATACGGAAACGCGCTCGCTCGCCGAGCGGGAGTTCATAGACGCGGAGCGGGCGATCGGCGCCGGCCGCGGCCGAATCCTGTTCCGCCACATCCTGCCGCATCTGGTGCCGACCATCATCGTCTGGGGCACGCTAGGCATCTCCACGACCGTGCTGCTGGAGGCGACGCTCAGCTTCCTCGGCATCGGCGTGCAGCCGCCGACGCCCTCCTGGGGCAACATCATCTACGAAAACCAGACCTACTTCACCTCCGCGCCCTGGCTCGTCTTCATCCCCGGCGCCTGCATCATCCTCCTCGCGCTCGCCTTCAATCTCGTCGGCGATGCGCTGCGCGACGTGCTCGATCCGACCCAGCGCGGACGTTACTAGATGGCCGGCTACCTCGCCCGCCGGCTGCTCCAGTCGCTGCTGATCCTGGTCGGCATCACGCTAGTCACCTACGTGTTGCTTTACCTGGTGCCGGCCGACCCTGCGCGACAGATGGCCGGCCGCAGCGCGACGGCCGAAACGGTGGCGAGCATCCGCCAGCAGCTTGGCCTCGACCTGCCGTTCTACCAGCAATACTGGCGCTACGTTTCCAACCTGGCGCAGGGCGACCTGGGCCGCTCCTACCTCCAGCGCACCGAAGTGTCCGACCTGATCGCCTCGCGGCTGCCGGCGAGCCTCTTGTTGATGGCCGGGGCGATCACCTGCGAGTTGATCCTTGGCCTCACCATGGGCGTGGTCGCCGCACTCCGGCGCGGCCGTGCTGCCGACCAGACACTGATGGTGCTGTCCTTCGTCGGCGTATCGGCCCCGCAATTCGTCACCGGCATCCTGCTGCTCTACGTCTTCGCCGTAAAGCTCGGCTGGTTCCCGATCGGCGGCTACGGCACGTTCTCCCACCTGGTGTTGCCCTCGCTGACGCTCGGCATCCTCGGCGCCGGCTGGTACGCCCGCATGATGCGCTCCTCGATGCTGGACGTGCTGCGCCAGGACTACGTGCGCACCGCGCGCGCCAAGGGTCTGGGCAGAATGCATGTGCTGTTCGGGCACGTCCTGCCCAACGCGCTGCTGCCGATCATCGCCATGATCGGCATCGACATCGGCATCTTCATGAGCGGCATCGTGGTGGTGGAGAGCGTGTTCGGCTGGCCAGGAATCGGCCAGCTCGCCTGGCAGGCGATCCAGCGCATCGACATCCCGATCATCATGGGCGTGACGCTGGTCTCGGCCGTCGCCATCGTTATCGGCAACCTCGTCGCCGACCTCATCGCCCCGCTTATTGATCCGCGCATCAAGTTGCGGTGAGATACATTACCGAGCCACTAGAAAGGGCAACTAGGATGAAGAAGCTCCTCCTCGCGGGCGTCGCCGCCCTGGCGATCGCCGTAAACTCCCCCGCGCTTGCCCAGGATGCGCCCAAGCAGGGCGGCGAGATCGTCATCACCTATCAGAACGATGTCGCCACGCTCGACCCGGCCATCGGCTACGACTGGCAGAACTGGTCGATGATCAAGAGCTTGTTCGATGGGCTGATGGATTATGAGCCGGGCACGACGACGCTTCGGCCGGACCTCGCTGAGAGCTACGAGATCTCGCCGGACGGCACGGTTTTTACCTTCAAGCTGCGGCCCGGCGTGAAATTCCATAACGGCCGGGAGATGACGGCCGAGGACGTCAAGTATTCCATCGAGCGCGTCCTTGACCCGGCGACGCAGAGCCCCGGCGCCGGCTTCTTTGGCTCCATAAAGACGATCACCGCGGTCGACCCGCTGACGGTCAAATTTGAGCTGTCGCGGCCGGACGCGACGTTCCTGCACCAGATGGCGCTGAATTTTTCCCATGTGGTGCCCAAGGAAGCGGTCGACGAGCACGGTGCCGATTTCGGTAAGAACCCGGTCGGCACCGGCGCCTACAAGATGACCGAGTGGACACTCGGCCAGCGTGTCGTCTTCGAACGCAACCCGGATCACTGGCGCCAGGGCACACCTTTCCTCGACAAGATCACCTTCGAGATCGGCCAGGAGCCGACCGTGGCCTTGCTCCGCCTGCAACGCGGCGAGGTCGACGTGCTGGGCGACGGCATTCCGCCGGCGCAGTTCCTCCAGGTGCGCGACGACCCGCAGTACAAGGACTGGATCGTCGAGGGCGGCCAGTTGCACACCGGTTATGTGACCATGAACGTCAAGACGCCCCCGTTCGACAACGTGAAGGTGCGGCAGGCGGTAAACCACGCCATCAACAAGGACCGGATCGTGCGCGTCATCAACGGCCGCGCCGTCCCTGCCAACCAGCCGCTGCCGCCTTCCATGCCCGGCTATGACAAGGGCTACGCCGGATATGCCTACGACCCTGAAAAGGCCAAGGCTATGCTGGCGGAATCCGGTGTGACGCTGCCGATCACGACCGAGCTCTACGCCATGAACACCGACCCCAACCCGCGCATCGCCCAGGCAATCCAGCAGGATCTGGCCGCCGTTGGCATCAACGCCGAGATCAAGTCGCTGGCCCAGGCCAACGTCATCGAGGCGGGCGGTAACGGTTCGGCGCCGATGATCTGGTCGGGCGGCATGGCCTGGATCGCCGATTTTCCCGACCCGTCCAACTTCTATGGCCCGGTGCTCGGCTGCGGCGGCGCCGTGCAGGGCGGCTGGAACTGGTCCTGGTATTGCAATGAAGAACTCGACAAGCAGGCGGCGGAAGCGGATGCCATGGTCGATCCGGCCAAGGCCGCGGAGCGCGCGATGAAGTGGGGCTCGATCTTCACCAGGATCATGGAGGACGCGCCGTGGGCGCCGGTGTTCAACGAGCAGCGGTTCAGCATGCACTCGCCGCGCATGGGCGGCGACCCGTCGCTTTACGTGGACCCGGTCCATATCCCGGTGAACTACGATTACGTGTTCGTCACCGATGCACAGTAAATGCGATCATACGATCCACGGCCGGCATCACCATCTCGGGTGGGATCGTTCGATCCCACCCGTGCTCAGAGTGGCTCCCGGCGAGACGATCGAATTTGAGTGCGTTGACGCCTCAGGCGGCCAGCTTTCGCCCGACAGCACGCTCGCCGATGTCGCGCGGCTCGACTTCGGCAAAGTGAACCCGGTCACCGGGCCCGTCTACGTCGACGGTGCCGAGCCGGGCGACGCACTCAAGGTCACCATTGGCGAATTCGTGCCGTCCGGCTTTGGCTGGACGGCGAACATCCCGGGTTTCGGACTGCTTGCAGACCAGTTCACCGATGCGGCGCTGCATCTGTGGAAATACGATACCAGCCTAGCGAACCCGGCGCTGTTCTCGCCCGCTGGACGGGTGCCCATGAAGCCGTTCGCCGGAACGATCGGCTTGGCGCCTGCCGAGCCGGGCCTCCACTCGGTCGTGCCGCCGCGTCGAATGGGCGGCAATCTCGACGTCCGCGATCTGGCAAGCGGCACCGTGCTATACTTGCCGGTCGAGGTGGAAGGCGCGCTGTTCTCGATTGGCGATACCCATGCGGCGCAAGGCGACGGCGAGGTCTGCGGCACGGCCATCGAAAGTCCGATGAATGTCGCCCTTAGCCTTGAGGTGGAGAAAGGTGCCAACCTTCAGTTCCCGCGCTTCACCACTACAGGCCCAGTGACGCGTCACCTTGACCCCAAAGGCTACGAAGTCACCACTGGCATCGCCCCCGACCTGATGCAGGCCTGCCGCGCCGCCGTCAGCGGAATGATCGATTTGCTTTCGGCTCGCCACGGCCTCGCGCCGGTGGACGCCTACATGCTCTGCTCGGTGTGCGCCGACCTGCGCATCAGCGAGATCGTTGACATGCCGAACTGGGTCGTGTCGTTCTACTTCCCCCGGGTCGTCTTAGAGTGAACGCTGACGGCCCGCCGGCCGCCCCCGTCCTCTCCGTCCGCAATCTACGGACCGAGGTCGCGACCCCAGAAGGCTCGCGGGCCGTCGTCGACGACTTGTCATTCGACCTCGCACCCGGCGAAACCCTGTGCATCGCCGGTGAGTCCGGGTCGGGCAAGTCGATGACCGCGCTGTCGATCATGCGGCTCCTGCCCGAGCCGAACGCCCGGATCGGCGGCGGTGCCGTGTTGCTTGGCGGCCGCGACCTCGCCGGCCTGTCGGAGCGCGAGATACGCGCCATTCGCGGCAGCGAGATCGCAATGATCTTTCAGGAGCCGATGACGTCGCTCAACCCGGTGCTCAGCATCGGACGCCAGCTGACGGAGGCTATCCGCGCGCACCGCGATATCGGCAAAGCCGAAGCGCGCCACGCCGCGCTCGAAGCGCTCAACGCGGTCCGCATCAACGAGCCGGAGCGCCGGCTGAAACAGTATCCACACGAACTGTCCGGCGGCATGCGACAGCGCGTGATGATCGCGATGGCGCTTGCCGGCCGTCCAAAGGTGCTGATCGCCGACGAACCGACCACCGCTCTGGACGTCACGGTGCAGGCGGAGATCCTCGATCTGATCCGGACCCTGAAACAGGACTTCGGCACGGCCGTCATCCTGATCACGCATGACATGGGCGTCGTGGCGGAGATGGCCGACCGGGTGATCGTCATGAATAATGGCCGGGCTGTCGAGTCTGGGCCGGTCAAACAGATCTTCTCGGCGCCCGAGGCGGAGTATACGCGGGCGCTGCTCGAGGCAGTGCCGCGCATGGGCGCCATGGCCGGCTCTGCGCGGCCGTTGCGGGCAACTTCCCGCACTGCGTCTGAGTTGCCCGCAAGCTCCGCGCCCGTGCTTGAAGCACGGGAACTGGCCGTAGCCTTCGACGTCAAAGGCGGCTTCCTCAACCGGAAGGGTAGCCGCGTCCGCGCAGTGCAGGGCGTTTCATTCCATATCAGGCCCGGCGAGACGCTGGCGCTTGTCGGCGAATCCGGGTGCGGCAAGTCGACAACGGGCAAGGCCCTGCTGGGCCTGGTGCGCTGGGAAGGCGCGATCAGCGTTGCCGGCCGGGAAACCCGGGGGCTCGGCCCTTCGGCTATGAAAGCGGTCCGTCGCGACATTCAGATGGTGTTCCAGGATCCCTACGCCTCCCTGGATCCGCGGATGAGCGTCGGCGACCTTGTCGCAGAGCCGCTGCATGTGCACGGCATTGCGAGCGGCGCCGAGATTCGCGACCGGGTTGCCGCGTTGTTCCGGCGCGTCGGGCTCACGCCCGAGCAAATGAGCCGCTATCCGCACGAATTCTCCGGCGGCCAGCGGCAGCGTATTGCCATCGCCCGCGCGCTTGCGCTTTCCCCGAAGATCATCGTGGCCGACGAGAGCGTCTCAGCCCTCGATGTTTCGGTGCAGGCCCGCATCCTCGACCTGCTGCAGGAACTGCAGGACGAACTTGGCATCGCCTACCTGTTCATCTCCCACGATATGGCAGTGGTCGAGCAGATCAGCCACCGTGTGGCAGTGATGTTCCAGAGCCGGATCGTCGAAACCGGAACCCGCCCGCAGGTTTTCGAGGACGCCCGCCACCCCTATACGCGGCGCCTGCTGGAGGCGGTCCCGGTTCCGGACCCAACCCGACGTCGCGTTGGTCGCGGGCTCGCCAGCGAGCCCTGGACGCCTGCGGGCCCCGTCGCACTAAGAGAAATTGGCGAGGGCCATATGGTGGCCCTCCCCTGACGACCGGGGGTCCGCTACGGGCGGCCAGTCAGGCCGCGTAAGCACGCCGCATCTCGCCGAACGAAATCAGGCGCTTGGCTCCCGCATCCCAGAGCGCCAGCCGGACGCACTGAAAGCTTTGAAGGAGCGTGATGCGGCCCAGGCCCTGCAGCTCGGGATAATCGCGCAGCACCTCGCCAAGCCGGTAGAACGGGATACGGCTCGCCAGGTGATGCACATGATGCACGCCGATATTGGCGGTGAGCCACCGAAGGATGACCGGCAGGTCGTAATGCGAGCTGCCATGCAACGCCGCCTCCCGCGCATCCCAGTCCTGGCCTTCGGCCCAGTGCGTCTCCTCGAACTGGTGCTGGATGTAAAAGAGCCAAACACCGATGGACGCTGCTACCGCAGTGACCGGGATGTGGAGGAGCAGGAAGTGGCCAAGCCCAAGGAGCCAGATCAGGCCGGCGCTCACCACCAGTATGCCGGCATTGGTAGCCATGGCGCTGATCCACGGCTGCCATCCGGCGCGCGTCAGCCCGGACGGAAAGCGGTTCTGCACGAAGAACAAGTAGAACGGGCCGATGCCGAAAAGCACGAGCGGATTCCGGTAGACCCGGTAGCAGAAGCGCTGCCAGCGAGTCAGCGACAGATATTCGGCGACGGTCAGGGTAGTGATGTCGCCCATGCCGCGCCGGTCGAGGTTTCCAGCGCCTGCATGATGCGCCGCATGGGTGCGCCGCCAATAATCGTAGGGCGTCAGCGTGACGACGCTGATGGCCCGCCCCACCCAGTCGTTGACGCGCCGGGTGCGAAAAAACGATCCGTGCCCACAATCGTGCTGGATCATGAAAAGCCGCACGAGAAAGGCGGCGGTTGGCAGCACCAGCGCGAGGTAGAGCCACACCTGGCCGTACCAGAGGGCAATGCCCATGGCTGCCCAAAGGACGAGGAGCGGACCGGCGGTGAGAAAGATCTCCACATGGCTGCGGACCGTGCTCGGATCCCGATAGGCGGCCAACTCCCGCATGAGATGGCCCGCATGGATGGGCTCCGGCCTGGTAAGACCGGCTTGTGCAACGTCCGACATGCGAGATTCGTCCTGAGTGCAATGCGCGCTATCGCACCATACCACTTAGGGCGTCATTCCCTGCATTACACCTGTGTTACTGCCATTTACCGGGGTCCGCGCCGGGTGATGGACGGAACCGCACCGCGCATGGACGGTTTTGATTGCAGCCCAACACCCGGCGGAGGCGACAATGGCCGATGACACTCACAAGCTACAGAAGGATCCGCCGGAAGGATCGCGAAAGACGATCGAACACGAACTGGAGAGGCAGGCAGGCAAGACTGGAGAAGCCGCGCGCGGAAGCGGACGGGCCGAGGGGAATAAGGACAGCGGCGATCCGGGCTCGGACGGCAGCAAGGGCCGCGCCAAAGGCTGATTGAATAGATCAACGGGCGATTAGTCAGGCGACTGCGCCCGGCGGGAGCGACTGACGCGCTCATTTCGCGGAAGCGAGATTGGTGCATTGCGAAACCGCCTCTGCTACACCGCCGAGTCCATGCGTCTGGTACACATCTGATGGCATCGACCTCCGAGCCTGCCGCGGTCGCGGATCACGGGCAAGACGGGGCAGCTTCGCATCCCGGTCTTTTGCTGCTTGCGCTAGGCTCGCTTGGCGTCGTCTTCGGCGACATCGGCACCAGCCCGATCTATGCCTTTCGGATCGCGACGGCGACCGCGTTGGGCGAAGAGGGCCTCCCGGACCGAACAACTATTCTTGGCGTCCTCTCGTTGATCCTGTGGGCGCTCGTTCTGATCGTTGCTCTGAAGTACGTTGTCATCTTAATGCGTGCCGACAACCGGGGCGAGGGCGGAACGCTTTCCTTGATGGCGCTCGCCCAGCGTGGAACGGGCAGCCGCTCAGCTGTGGTGCTCTTTCTCGGCATGCTGGGTGCGGCACTTTTTTATGCCGACGCAACGATCACACCGGCGATTTCTGTTCTCTCAGCGGTAGAGGGACTGACTGTGATCGCTCCCGCGTTCCAGCCGGCGGTTCTGCCCGTCACCCTCGTGATCCTCGTAGCCCTTTTCGCCTTCCAGAGGTCGGGCACGGCACGCGTCTCTGCCTTTTTCGGCCCGATCACCGCCGTCTGGTTTCTCGTTCTCGCCATTTCGGGCGTTTACGGAATATCGAACGATCCCAGTGTGCTCGCAGGGGCCAGCCCGCACTATGCGGTTTCTTTCCTAGCAACCCACAGCGTTATCGGGTTTGTGACGCTTGGATCTGTTTTCCTTGCCGTTACCGGGACTGAGGCACTGTATGCCGATCTGGGCCATTTCGGTCGCCAGCCGATGCGGTTCGCCTGGTTTTTCGTGGTCTTTCCGGCTCTGGTCATCAACTACTTTGGTCAGGCCGCAACAGTCTTAAGCGACCCTGCATCCCGGGAAAATCCGTTTTACCTCATGTTTCCGGAATGGGCCCTTATCCCTGTGGTGATCCTGGCGACCGCCGCCACCGTCATTGCAAGTCAGGCGGTTATCACGGGCGCCTTCTCTCTGGCACGACAGGCCATTCAGCTCGGCCTTTTGCCGCGTATGCGGATTCTGTTCACGTCGGAGACGACAACGGGACAGATATACATGCCCCGGATCAACTGGCTCCTCTTTGTGTGCGTCGTCATCCTCGCGGTCCTTTTTGGCAGTTCGGCCAACCTCGCATTTGCCTATGGAATCTCCGTCAGCGCCGCCATGGTAGTCGATTCGCTGCTGGCGTTTGTCGTGCTGCGCCACTGCTGGAAATGGCCGCTTGCGACGGTTGTCGTGGTGATCGGGCCTTTCCTGGTTCTCGAGACCTCGTTCGTGGCGGCCAACAGCGTAAAGATCCTGAGTGGCGGCTGGGTCCCGATCCTCATCGGGGCGTTCCTGGTCACGACCATGATCACTTGGCGTACGGGAACGCGCATTCTGGCCGAAAAGGCTAAACGCCAGGAACTCCCGTTGCTCGATCTTGTACGCCGGCTGGAAGCAAAACCGCCGCACAGGGTGCCGGGAACCGCCGTTTTCCTTACCGGCGACCGCGAGGGTGCGCCGAGCGCCCTCCTCCACAATCTGAAGCACAACAAGATCATCCATGAGCGCAACGTCATTCTGACGATCCGCACTGAAAGTACGCCTCGGGTCCGCATGGAGGATCGTGTCTCGATCGAGGAGGTTTCGCCGAGTTTCAAACGCGTCACGATTGTCTTTGGCTATATGGAGACGCCGAATATCCTGAAGGGGATCACAGCGTGCCGGCGACAGGGCCTGTCGTTCGACATCATGTCCACCTCGTTCTTTCTGTCCCGGCGCAGCTTGAAGGCGTCGGCCCATTCCGGAATGCCAGTGTGGCAGGACAAGCTGTTCATCGCACTGGCAGGCTCCGCGGACTCGGCAGCGGATTACTTTCACATTCCGGCGGAACGCGCCGTCGAGATCGGGGCGCAGGTCACCATCTAGGCCGGATTGCGCCACAGGCTGGACCCGCTTCCGCTTCAGGTCCTATGGAGGCAAGCAGCGAAGCGAAGAGGGCCTGATGATTGAGACCATGTACCTGGCGATCCTGATCAGCGCCGGGCTCATCATGGCCGCTGTCCTGACCACCTGGATCGCCTTCCGCTTCGGCGCCCCCTTGCTCCTCACCTTCCTCGCCGTCGGCTTGCTGGCTGGCGAAGACGGGTTAGGGCTCGAGTTCGACAATTTCAACGTCGCCTATTTCCTCGGCACGTTGGCACTTGCCATTATCCTGTTCGATTCCGGGTTCGGGACGCGCCTGTCCGCCTTCCGGCAAGCGGCTGCTCCGGCTCTGGTGCTGGCATCCCTGGGTGTCCTTGTGACCACCGGATTGGTGGGACTCGCCGCGCGCTTCCTTTTCGGCTTTCCGTGGCTGCAGTCGTTTCTGCTCGGGGCGGTGGTGAGTTCCACGGACGCCGCCGCCGTGTTCTTTCTGCTGCGAGTGGGCGGAATCCATCTCCGGGACCGTGTGCGGTCACTTCTGGAGGTCGAGTCAGGCTGCAACGACCCAACCGCCATTTTCCTGACCGTTACGCTCCTGGAGCTGATCAGCGGTGACATTCCGGAAAGCGGGGCGACGCTCGCGTTCACCATCGCATTTGTGCGGGATATGGGGCTGGGTCTTGTGCTCGGACTGCTCGGCGGCTTCCTGATCGTACGGCTGGTCAACCGGCTCGATCTGGAGTCAGGGCTCTATCCGATCACGGTGCTGGCCGCCGCGCTGGTGCTGTTCGGCGTCGCAGGGGTCGTGCATGCCAGCGGTTACCTCGCGGTCTACATAGCCGGTCTCTATGCCGGAAATCGCCGCCTGCGCGAGGCGATCACATTGCGCCGCTTTCAGGACGGCATGACCTGGCTCGCCCAGATCGGAATGTTTGTGGTGTTCGGGCTGCTCGCGACGCCGTCCGATTTCCCGCGCGTGCTTCTCCCCGGGCTCGCGCTTGCGGTGTTTCTGATTTTCGTGGCCCGCCCGGTTGCCGTTTGGCTCTGCCTGGCGCCGATGCGCTACCCGCGCCGTGAAACCGCATTTGTAGCCTGGGTGGGGCTGCGCGGCGCCGTTTCCCTGCTGCTTGCCATCCTGCCGCTCATCGCCGGGCTGCCGCGGGGACAGGAAATCTTCAACGCCACGTTCATCGTCGTGCTGGCCTCGCTATGCATCCAGGGCTGGACCATCCGGCCCTTGGCGCAAGGGCTTGGACTAATCATCCCGCCGACCATCGGCCCGGTGGAGAAGGTCGAGCTGGAACTGCCCGGCACCGCGAGCCATGAACTTGTCGTCTATCATGTCGTAGCCGACAGCCCGGTGGCGCGCGGCGAGCGCATACCGCGGTGGGCGCGCCCCTCTCTTGTGATCCGCGACGGGCAGTCGATGCGGCCGCAATATGCCGGCCGCATCGAGGCGGGCGACCACGTCTACCTCTTCGCCTCGCCGCGGAATATCCGACTGCTTGACCGGCTTTTCGCGAGTCCGACGCGCCTTGCGAAGGATGACAAGGAATTTTTCGGGGAATTCTACATTGAGGCCACGCAGCCTGTCGGTCAGCTCGCCCAAGCTTACGGCGTCTCCATCGCTGGCGATCCGAATACACCGATCGGCACCTATATGCGTGAGCGGCTCGGGGGCAATGTGGAGGTCGGCGACCGGGTCTCGGTGGAGTTCCTTGACCTGATTGTCCGCGAAACCAACGATGGCGGTGGTATCCAGGCGATTGGCCTTGCGCTGCACGAAACACCCTCGGGTCCGGCTGGCTGGCCGGTGTTGCGGACGCTTGCGGATTTGGCTGGGCGGCTCAGGAACTCGGTCCTGTCACGCAGTCCACCGGGGTCCGCGAACTAGCTGGGTTCTCCGGGCAGCTACCCGGCGTTCGCCGCCCGCGCGCGACCCCATGGGTTGTTTTCTCCCATCAGGACGGCGCGGTCAGCAGCTGCCCAAGGGCCTGCCAGGCGGCGAGCGACATCAACAGCCAATAAACCAGGAGAGTGGGTATCAGGACAGCGTGACCGAGCGCCCCGGCGGCCCTGAGGCCCCGCCAGGCGGAAACCGCCGCCGCCACGACAACCGTGGTTACGTTCACGCCGTTAAGGACCAGCATGGACCACATCCAGGGCGAATCCGGCACCTCGCCGCGCAGGAGCGCCAGGGCGGTCAGCACGAGCAGCACAAGCGAGACAGGATACAGCAGCAGCCCGAGAATGCCCGCTGTGATGATACCGTGGACAGCAAGGCTGTCGCGCAAGGGCAGCCGCAATGCGACGGGCACGCGGCCGGCGAGGCAAAGGAGCGAGGTCTGCATCCAGCCCTTGATCCAGCGCCGGCGCTGCGGCAGCCATTGGCGGAAGGTGACGGGCGCTTCCTCGTAGGTGCGCGACAGGATAGTCGCGGTCTGGTAGCCGAAGCGTGCCAGTCGGATACCCAGTTCCGCATCTTCCGTCACGTTGAACGGGTCCCACGCGCTGACCTCTTCCAGGACGGAGCGTGGGAAGTGGTTCGATGTTCCCCCGAGCGGGAGCGGCAGCCGCTGCCCGGCCAGCGCAGGCAGCAGGACCTCGAAGTTGGCGGCGTATTCCACCGCGAACATACGAGCGAGCCAGCTGTCGGAATTGTCGGGGCAGAGCCTGGCCTGCACGCAACCGAGCTCTGGATGGTGGCGGAACGCGCTGGCGGCCTTGCGCAGCTGATCCGGCTCCGGCCTGTCCTCGGCGTCGAAAACCACAACGTAATCGCCGCGCGCAAACGGCAACGCGAAGGTGAGCGCCTTTGGCTTCGTGCGGGGCCCTCCGGGCGGCACGACAAGAACCTCGAACGACGGTGAAGCCGCATGCTCGGCAACCGCCGCGCGCGATTCCAGATCGTCCGTTTCCAGCAGGATCATCACTTGCAGCTTGGAAGCCGGATAATCGAGCGCGGAGATGTGGGCGACCAGGTCGGGCACCACCGCAGCCTCGCGGTAAAGCGGCACCAGAACGGTGTACGTCGGCAACTGACGGGTCGTCAGGGGCTCCAGCTTTAATCGGCGCGGCCGGGCCAGCGCGGCGGTCAGTTTCCAAAAGCCGCAATTGGCGAAGAACAAAGTGCTCAACAGGCCGATCGCGGCCAGCGTCGCATTGGGCGCAAGCAGCCCAACCCCGGCAAGAGCGGCGGCGAGCGCAACGGGGCCCCTTGGCCCCTGCCCCAAGTCGAGCCGGCGCGCTGACAGGCGTGGAATGACCCGCGCCAGCAACCACCGCGGTCAGAGCGCCGTCCACGTCGGCCAGCACCGCCGAGGCGTGTCGCACTGCCTCAGCTGTCACGAAATCGGGCGTTGCGACCAGGGTCGCAGCGTCCAGGTCGGTGGCGAACTGCAGCCCGAGATCGGCGGCCAGCATCGCCCAGTAGCGCTGCCGATCGAAGCCGCAGGCGAAAAGCTCATCCCGCGGAGCCGTGCCGCGCACGGCGGCGAACTGGGTGGCAAGGACGAGGATCTTGCGCGCAATTCCCTGGCGCAACAGGAAGGCCAGGTCGGGCGCGAAGTCAGGAGATTCGGTGACCCCGATGCGGCCTCGAACGGCAGAAGCTGCCCGCGTACGGGGCGGGAGGAATCCGGGTTCCTGGCGCACCGGCGCCAATCGGGATTGCGAAAGTGCCCCGAAAATCTGCATGACCGCCCCGGTCGCGATCGGAAACAGGACAGGATTCCGTGACGGACGGGGGAATCCTAGTGAACGAACGGGGTTTCTGTTGTGATTCTCGGATTGTGCTTTCCAGGCCACAGCCAAAAGGAAAGCGGCATCCGCCGCTGGTGCCTTTGAAGCGCCTTCAACTCGTTTTAGGAGCCGCGCGATGAGCAAGGACGGCGCGAAGCAGCTCGACCGGAAAGCGGAGCGTGCGCAAAGGCTGGCCGAAGCACTGCGAGATAACTTGAGGCGCCGCAAAGCTGCTGCCAGCCACCCTGCTCCGACAAGGGCCCCGGGACCTGAGCATACGCAGTCAGCGGCGGACGAACCGACGTCCGGCTTGGCCGGCGATGTGAAGTGAGGGACTCCCGATGGACCGAATTCGAATTTCCGGCGGAAGGCAGCTGACCGGCAACATCCAGATCTCCGGAGCGAAGAACGCCACGCTGCCGCTGATGATCGCCAGCCTTCTCACCGAGGGCAAACTGACACTGGAGAATGTCCCCGATCTCGCCGATGTGGGGCTGCTTAAGCGTATCCTCGCCAATCACGGCGTCGATTACATGGTTAGCGGCAAGCGCAGCAAGGACGCGGTCCATGCGGGTGAAACGCTGACCCTGAGCGCCCAGGAGATCGTGGATACGACGGCGCCCTACGACCTGGTTTCGCGGATGCGCGCCAGCTTCTGGGTGATTGGGCCCCTGCTGGCCCGCATGCACCAGGCCAAGGTCTCATTGCCTGGCGGATGCGCCATTGGCACGCGGCCGGTGGACTTCTTTCTCTCCGGTCTGCAGGCGCTTGGCGCTGATATCGAAATCGACCGCGGCGATGTCATCGCCAAGGCACCCGGCGGCCTGCGCGGCGGTCGCGTCCAGTTTCCGCATGTCACGGTCGGCGCGACCCATACGATCATGATGGCGGCGACGATGGCTCGCGGCGAGACGGTCATCGAGAATGCCGCGCGCGAGCCGGAAGTGCGCGATCTTGCCGATTGCCTGGTCAAGATGGGAGCGCGGATCGAGGGTGCCGGAACCAGCACCATCACGATTTCCGGTGTCGACCGCCTTGACGGTGCTGTCCATCCGGTGCTCCCCGATCGCATCGAGACCGGCACCTACGCGATGGCTGTGGCGGCCACCGGGGGCGATGTGCTTCTCCAGGGCGCAAGCGCCGATCTCCTGAGGGTTGCGCTTGATACGATCGCTCAATCCGGCGTCGAGATTACCGAAACGAATGAGGGAATCCGCGTCCGCCGCAACGGCGCGGGCCTCCAGCCGGTCAGCGTCTCTACCGCCCCGTTCCCCGGGTTTCCCACTGACTTGCAGGCGCAGTTCATGGCATTGATGACAATCGCCGACGGCACGTCTGAAATCCGCGAAACGATCTTCGAAAACCGCTTCATGCACGTGCAGGAGCTTGCGCGCCTCGGTGCAGACATCAGGCTCGACGGGCAGAAGGCCACCGTGCGCGGCGTGAGCCGGCTAAAGGGGGCGCCGGTAATGGCGACGGACCTGAGGGCCTCCGTGTCGCTGGTCATCGCCGGACTGGCCGCGGAGGGCGAGACCATCGTCAACCGCGTTTACCACCTGGACCGGGGGTTCGAGCGGCTTGAAGAGAAGCTTTCGGCCTGCGGCGCCGAGATCGAACGGCTGCGCAGCTGACCTTGCAACTTGCCGCCAGGACCCGACCGCCCTAGACCCAGCCGGACAGCGATCCCAGCGTGAAAACACCATGACGGCTGACGACCGCCTCCGTCTTCTTGCCCTCGACGAGGAGGATTTGGCCATCCTGTCCGCCTATGTCCAAGACGCGGTTTTGAAGGTTGGCGAGATGAACTGGATGCCACGCGAGCGCCGGTTCGTCGTGGCGATGAATCGCTTTGCCTGGGAGCAGGAAGGCAGGAGCCGGCGGCGCGACCATCAGCGCCGTCGTGCTGCGTTGCATTTCGCGCGGGTCGAAAGCATCCGATCTGCAGGCTTCGACCGTGAGGCCCGGGAACAGGTTCTCGAACTGCTGGCCATACGGTTTGATCCGACAGATGCGCCCTCCGGCGACGTTTTGCTGGAGTTCGCCGGCGGTCCGACCGTTTCGCTCCGGGTCGAATGCCTGGAGGCCCAGCTGACGGATCTTGGGCCAGCCTGGTCGACGCCGCTCGCCCCGCGCCACAACCTCACCTGACGATGCCGGTCCGGCTCGACACTGCCGATCCCGGGTTCGAGGCAGACTTCGCGGCGCTGCTCCTGCAGAAGCGCGAGAACGCCGAGGATGTCGACAGCGCGGTGCGCGGGATCATCGCCGACGTCCGGCAGCGTGGCGACGAGGCCTTGCTGCACTATACGGCCCGCTTTGACGGATTCGACGCCACGACCGGTTCCCTGCGGCTCGACCCCGACGAGGTAGAAGCTGCTGCCCGAGCCTGTCCCCAAGACGTGCTCGACGCGCTTTGGTTCGCCCGCGACCGGATTGAGACCTACCACCTGCGGCAGCGGCCGCCGGACGACACCCATGTAGACGCGCTAGGCGTCAGGCTCGGCGCCCGCTGGACGGCGATCGAGGCGGTCGGCCTTTACGTCCCGGGCGGAACAGCCAGCTACCCATCATCGGTCCTCATGAATGCCGTGCCCGCAAGAGTGGCCGGAGTCCCGCGGATCGCCATGGTCGTGCCGAGCCGGGGCGGTCAGTTGAACCCGCTTGTGCTCGCCGCTGCTCATATCGCCGGGATAGATGAGATCTACCGCGTCGGCGGTGCGCAGGCGGTCGCGGCGCTCGCCTACGGCACACGCACCATTCCGCCGGTCGCCAAGATCGTCGGACCTGGGAACGCCTATGTGGCGGCGGCCAAGCGCCAGGTCTTCGGCGCGGTTGGGATCGATATGCTGGCCGGACCCTCGGAGGTGCTGGTTGTCGCCGATGGAGAGAACGATCCCGAATGGGTCGCTGCCGACCTGCTTGCGCAGGCCGAGCACGATCCTGCCGCCCAGGCCATTCTCATCACGGACGACGCGGAGCTTGCTGACCGGGTCGAAGCTGCCGTCGAGCGCCAGCTTTCGACCCTCCCGCGGGGCGAGATCGCCCGGTCGAGCTGGCGCGATTTCGGCGCCGTCATCCTGGTCGGCAGCCTGACCGAGAGCCTCAGCCTCGTCGACCGCATCGCCCCGGAGCACCTGGAGCTCGCCGTCGCCGATCCAGATCGCCTGGTCCCGCTTATCCGCAACGCCGGGGCGATCTTCCTGGGTCGCCACACTCCCGAAGCGATCGGGGACTACGTTGCCGGATCCAACCATGTCTTGCCGACGGCCCGGTGGGCGCGGTTCTCCTCGGGGCTTTCGGTGCTCGATTTCATGAAGCGGACCTCCTTGCTTCAGCTTACGCCCGAAAGCCTGCGCGAGCTTGGTTTCGCGGCCATCGCGCTGGCTCGGGCAGAGGGGTTCGAGGCCCATGCGCGGTCCGTTGCCATCAGGCTCAATCTGTAAGTCCGGCGATGACCGGCTCTGACGGGCTCCGGCGCCTCATTGCCGTATCGCTCGACCCCGGCTCCATCGGCCGAGCCTCGCACGCTCTTGAGCACGAGCGCGCGACCGCGATCTACGACCTTGTCGAGGAGAACAGTTTTGCGGTGCCGAACGGCCAGGGGCCGTTTCGGCTCCACTTGTCCGTTTCGGAGAACCGGCTGATCCTGGACATCCGATCGGCCGAAGGGGACGAGGTCGCAAAACACGCGCTGTCGCTGACACCGTTCCGGCGCATCGTTAAGGACTATCACCTCGTCTGCGACAGCTACCATGAGGCGATCCGTTCGGGTTCGCCCAGCCGCATCGAGGCGATCGACATGGGCCGGCGCGGGCTGCATGACGAGGGTTCGCAGATCCTCCGCGACCGCCTGGACGGCAAGGTCGAGATCGATTTCGACACGGCGCGGCGGCTATTTACGCTGCTTTCCGTGCTGCACTGGCGCGGCTAGGCGATGGCTGGGCCCAGGATATCTTCCGTTCTCTTCGTATGCGGGCGGAATGCCGTCCGCTCGCCCATGGCTGCTGCACTGTCGGAAAAATTCTATCCCGGCCGCTTCTATTTGGCGTCCGCGGGCGTTGTTCCGGGCGAGCGTGACCCGTTCGTCGATGCCGTCCTGGCCGAGATCGAGATCGATCTGGGCGACCACAGGCCGCACGGACTGGAGGACCTTTCGGATTTCAATTTCGACCTGGCGATCACGCTGTCGCCGCAGGCGCACCACCGAACTCTAGAGCTCACCCGGACGGAAGCACTCGAGGTCGAGTATTGGCCGACGGGCGATCCCACCCTTGCGGTCGGATCACGCGCGCAGATCCTCTCCGCATACCGCGATTTGCGCGAGCGGCTGGCGGCCCGGATACGGGCGAGGCTGGGCGAAGGAGTTCACACAGGAAACGAGATCGGATAGGTGTCTTGCTGAAGCTTTTTACTCGCAGGGATCGCAGCGACGGTCCCGAACAAGTCTCGCCGGGCGAGCAGAAGCCGTCGCATCGCCGGGGAATCATGCTGAAGAAGACCGTTTCGGAACGCCCGCGTCTGGTCCTCGCCTCGGCTTCCGCGCGGCGACTGCAGCTGCTCGGACAGATCGGCATCGAACCCGACAAGCTGCTGCCCTCCGATGCGGATGAAGCGCCGCACAAGAAGGAACTGCCGCGGGCCCTTGCCCGGAGGCTGGCGGAAACCAAGGCCGGCATCGCCCGCCATAACGCGGGGCGCGATCCCGACCTTGAGGGCGCCTTTATTCTCGCCGCCGACACCGTCGTGGCCGTCGGCCGGCGTATCCTGCCGAAGCCGGAGCTGACAGACGAGGCGGCCGACTGCCTGCGTCTGCTCTCCGGTCGCGCTCACCGGGTTTACACCGCGGTCTGCCTTATCACTCCGAAGAACAGGACACGGATACGCCTCGTCGAGAGCCGTGTTCGCTTCAAGCGCTTGTCGCGCGAAGAGATCGAGACCTACCTGGCATCGGGCGAATGGGAGGGAAAAGCCGGCGGCTACGCCATCCAGGGCCGCGCCGGGGCCTTCGTGACCCGGTTGATCGGCTCGCATTCAAACGTTGTTGGCCTGCCGCTGTACGAAACCATGTCGCTGCTGCATGGCGAGGGCTATCCGGTCTACGATCGCTGGATGACCCCCGCTTGACCGAGAGGGACCGACCCGCGGCCCGCCCCATTCCACTCCGGCCCGCGCGCAAATGTCCGATCTGCGGCCGGAAGTCGTCGCAACAAGCCTTTCCGTTCTGCTCGAAGCGCTGCGCCGACGTGGATTTGAGCCGTTGGCTCTCGGCAGCCTACGCCATTCCGGCGGAAGACACGGATGAGGAGGAGCAGAGCCACCCGGCCCCGGACAAAGCCGATGAGAGTTCTGACCGGTAGACACGGACCGGCGCAGCCGATATAAACCGCGCGCCCGCGGATGCGCCCCTTGTCGGCGCGTCCAGCCAGCCAGCCCAGGTAGCTCAGGGGTAGAGCAGCGGACTGAAAATCCGCGTGTCGGTGGTTCGATTCCGCCCCTGGGCACCAGTACTTTCAAGCACTTAGCCTTTCTGGATCGCTTGAACGCGCGGGGCTAGCAACCCTTTAGCAACCCGGAACGTGGATTTCGGTGTTGGGTAGTGTCTCAGTTCCAAATCGGCGTTCCGCGCATCCTTGGGTAGTGTCTCAGTTTAAATTTTGTGGTGATCAGAACAGGGCTTTCATAAGTGCATAGATGAGCGCAACGAGAAAACCGGGGAGCACGACTACCACTAGTATGCCCAATGCAAATTGTGCTCATTCTGGGCGTTATCGCGGGCCGAAGACTCGCATTCCGCGAATTGCTTCCCAGATTCGCGCGACCATGTCCCTCGATGTTCCGCGTCCCACCCCGGCTGGATCGGCCGGGCTCAGCTTCGTCCCACCTCTCCTGCCGACGCTTTCGCTGGAGCCACCCTCAGGGAAAGGCTGGATTCACGAGCTGAAGCACGACGGAAACCGCACGATCCTGGTGATTGACGGCGCTGCCCGCTCATTCACCCGCAACGGTCACGACTGGAGCAGTCGCTATCGAAACATAGTGGAGTGTGCTGCTCGGCTGCGATGCCGGACGGCTATTCTCGACGGTGAGGCCATTGTCCAGGACGAGCGCGGCATATCAGACTTCAATGCCCTTCGTGGTGCTATGGCGTGGGAGCCTCATCGGCTCGCCTACTTCGCCTTCGACCTGCTCCATCTCGATGGTGAGGACCTGCGCCGCCGACCTCTGCTGGAGCGCAAGGAAAGGTTGGCAGAATTGCTCGGGTCACCAGATCCATTCTGTCCCATTCAGTTCTGCGACCACCTGGCGGAAGCCGGATCGGCTCTGTTCGAGGCAGCGGAACGGATGGGATTGGAAGGAATCGTCTCAAAGAAGGCTTCGAGCACCTACCTTAGCGGCCGTTCCACGGCTTGGCTGAAGATCAAGTGCATGACGGACGGAGAGTTCGTCGTGATTGGCACCAGCAAGGGCGATGGCGGGCCGCCAGTGGCATTGCTGGCCCGCGAAGCAGCAGGTCAGCTGGTTTACGCCGGGAGTGCCTTTGTGACGCTTGCCGCGCCGGCTCGGGATGCTTTCTGGAGCCGAGCCTCGGAACTGGCTGCGGCCAAGTCTGCCCTTTCGGGGCTCAAGAACCGAAACACAACCTGGTGCCGGCCGGAGATGCGCGTCAGGGCGCGGCATCTACGTGGAAGCGGGATGATCCGTCACGCTGCCATTGCTGAGGTGCTGTAGTCCACAGCTTGGATTGACAAGGCTTCTTAGCACTGGAGCGTCGGCTATTAGAAAGCCGATTCTGACGATTGAAACCACCGTTTACGGGGGCTCTTTTTCAGCAATGTAGGTCCCAGAAGCGGCGAGAGCCACTGTCGCTAGATGCCGCCCCCCCTGGTAAACGCTAACGGAAATCGGCCGAAGCCGCCCGTCGTCGGAGGTAGCGAGCCGAAGTCGAAAATCCTGTCCTGCGCGGAAATCGAATGAGAAATTCGCCACGAGCGCTGCTTGGATGGATGCTGCCATCTCCGGCGTCGCTCCATTCTGGAATAGGAGTTGCTTCATCGAAGCTCCCTCATTTACTCGGATCGTTCGCGTTGTCACCGCGAACCCATCTAGATTTGTTTTAGGCGAGGGGCCGGTGGAACTTACAACGTCCCAAGATTCTAGAACCCGGTCAAAGATCCGGCCGCCAGGTATGCCCTTCTCAAATGTCAACAACGCGCGGCTCCCATCCTTGAACAAGATTGGGATGTCGAACCAGAGTCCTACGCGCAGGAGCTGAAAGTTGCGGGCGGATTGTGCTGGGTCGTCCGCTAGGGCGATCCAGAACAGGTCGGGGCTCACCGGCACCGCGGCGCCAGTAAGCGGCTGTCCCCTCGCCTGCTCTGTTTGCTTGAGGACCAACGCCGGCACGCGCTGGATAGGGCTCGGGCCGAGGCTGCCCTGGAACTGAAGCTCGACCAAGTGGCCAGCCGGTAGGTTCGGGTCGGAGTTCTTGTACACCGTCACAGTCGTGACCACGTCTTGGCGATTTAAACGCAAGGTGGCCTGGGCAGCGGGGGCGTTATCACGCGTGATCTGGGCCCAGGTGGCGGTGCCTTCACCGGCGCGGCCGGGCTGCCCTTCATTCCCCTCGAAGTAGTAGAGGGCACGCTGCGAGCCGGTCCGCTCGTCTGGAAGGCCCGAGGCAGGTCTCGGGTTTTCACGCTCGACGTAGGCCCTCGCGGATTTATCGGCCGCGTCCACTAGCCGGACCCGGTTAATGCCGAACTTCTCGATTTCTGCGGCTGAGAATACATACATGTCATCCGGGAGCGTACGAAACATCACCGTGAGCACTTCTGTGGGGGTATCGAACCGGGTCAGCAGATCGATGATGTCCGAGATAGCCACCTGGGCGCGCTGGAGGTCCGGCGCGTCAGACGATATTTGATGCACGCCCAACTCCCCATCAGCCTGCCGGTTCTCGCCGGCGAGGAAAATATACGCACAAGCCGAGTAGCACTTGGAACCGGCTGGTATAACCGTGTCGAGCTTACGCTGGGACACGTCGTCAGCGATCAGCAAGGCGATGGGAACTACGCCACCTGGGCTGTTCAGTATCAGTCGGGTAGCCTTCGGGGCGGCTGTAAGTGCTCGACGGAAATTAAGGGCTGCACCTTCATCGATTTCGCCCTCCAAGCGGATTCTCTCACCGTAAGATCCGGCTTACCAGAAAAGGCCCATACCTCCTGTCTTCGGCCGACGCCGTCCCAGACGCAGCAGTGACCAGCACTGAAGCGATGCACAGCGCGTGAAAAGCTATTTGTTGGCAAACCATCAGGTCTCACCACGGCGACCAGGCCATCCTAGCTAGTTTGCCCTATCAAAAACAATTGTCCGCCCGCGATCTGATGGTGCAGGAAGTCGGCTACGCCAAGCTGCGGGAACGCGGCATCGAGCTGATCGCCGCGGATAACCCGGGCTCATTCCTGGACGACACGCCGACCGCAAAGTTGGTGCGCCAGGTCCTCGGTGCCATTGCCGAGTTCGATAAGGCAATGACAGTCGCCGAGCTAAAGGGGGCGCGCGACCGGCGCCGCGCGACCGGCGTTAAGTGCGAGGGTCGCAAGAGCCATGCCGAAGCCCGTCCGGACGCGGTTGCTATCGCGAAACGCCTCTATCGCCGTAATCCTAAATCAGGGCAGCGCCGCAGCTTGCGCACAATCTCGGCCGAACTGGCCGCCGCGGGCTTCCTGAACGAGCGGGGCCAGCCGTTTCATCCGAAGTCTGTGAGTGCAATATTGTCGTAAAGAGACTAGTCGCTTCAAGGACTGGGGGGATTAACGATGGATGACCCATCTAAGGACGAGTTTGGGCGGCGCCTCTACACGCTAATTTTAAACAAGGGATGGCGTCCGGCGGATCTCGCCCGGCAGGCCAGCATCACCCGTGATGCGGTTTCGACCTATGTTGGCGGACGGTGCCTGCCGACGCCCGAGAGCCTGGATAAGATGGCCAGGGCGCTGGGCGTCGATCCCGAGGAGTTGATGCCCAATCACGTCGAGAGATCTGTCGGGCAGGACATCCCCAGCATAGAGTTCAGGGTCAGCACGGCCCAGCCCTCCCAGGCATGGCTACGGATCAACCGGCTCGTGAGCACCAAGGTCGGGGCTAAAATCATAGCCTTGCTAGAAGAAGACGATCCGCCGGTAGAGTGAGGCCAGAACACTGCTTCCCCGATTCCGGTGCAAATGGGATGCTCTGCTACGTCACCCGCTATGATCCCGCGACGCGCCAAGCCGTCGGCGAAACTCAGGTCATCGAGGCTGAAACTAAGCACCAGGCGGCCGAGCAGGCTTTGCGTTGCTCCCTTGTCCCCGCTGGACCCGGCAATGCCATCGTCAGCGTGATCGGCCTGGAGGACATGCCGAACCAACGGCAGTAATTCCGGAAGCCCTGAGCCATGGCCTTCGACCCGACAAAGCGCCCCTCCCGTCACCATCCGCACTCCGATCCGGACGGCATGAAGTACTGTTCATCCCCTCGCCGCGTGTTTCGAACCATTCTTCTAAGGGCATCCGTCACCGCCCACACTAGGAGCCGTGACCTCTTCGCCAGTGAGTATCGCAAAATACTGGCGCATAGGATTTAGGCAATACGCGGTTACGTCCGCGAGCGGACTTAGAAGCGGCCCCGGCGTATGTCCTTCGGAGACACTGCCGGGCGCTCTTTACGAAATCTGAATAAAAAGAGAGACCCCAAACACCAAGGTGATGGCAACTGCGGCAAGTCCGAACACAAACCAGGAGTAGGGTGACTCCCCGCTCATTTCAACGTGTCGGTGCAACGCTGACTCTGCGAAGTGTGGTCCTTGATGCTTGAACATGGTCTACACTCCCCGTTGTTCTCAGAACGGTGACACGAGGTTTCCCGGGGATCCAAATCAAATCGAGATAGTTAAACCAGAGGGTAACTGTATTTTGGATGAGAGCAATCAGATACGACCCTCATGGGACTGGCTGATCAATATGGCTAGGGCCGCCGCTACTCTGTCGCAATTGGCGACCTGCTTCTTCGGTCAAGACCTGTTGCATGTGCGCCGGGGCGACCGGCGGAAGCGAGCGGCGCGGCAGCCTAGGATTTAGAAGCGGCCCCGCCCGAGAGTCCCGCGACGAACCTAAGCCGGGGCCGCCCTGCCGGCGTTAGGGGACCGGCATCCGGATACATGGCGCCGCGCCGAATGGTCGGCAAGGCTGCCCCACGGTGCCGTCCCGGCTGCGTGCCTATTCGACAGGCTTCAGGTTCGCTGCCGCGAGTTTTCCGGTTCGCTGGTCAGTTTCCTCGTCGAATGAGACCTTCTGGCCCTCTCGGAGGCCATCCATCCCGGACCGCTCGACGGCGCTGATGTGAACGAACACGTCGCTCCCACCGCCTTCAACCTCGATGAATCCGAAGCCCTTTTGCATGTTGAACCATTTCACGGTCCCTGTCTTTGCCATCATAGTTCCCATTGGCTGCCCCAGAGCACGGCCGTCGTGCTCTCAGTACTGTTAGGGCATAGCCTGGGTAGGAGCGATAGCTCGCGATTTACCGCCCTCCACGACCTGAAGCTTAGCCTCCCGTGCCGCGGGAAGAAGCGCCCCGGCGTTGGGACTGCATCAGGGGACTGGGAACGCCTATGCCGGACAGGGAACCGGCGCCTCGGATTGAAGCACCGTGTCGGATGCTCGGCGAGGCCGCCGAGTTCGGGCGGGCGGCGGAAGCTGCTGAGGTTTCGCCAATGGCGGCGTTGCCTGAACGGTGTGATACCTTGTTCCTGGCCAGCGCCGGTCAGCAAAAAACAGATAGGTGGATGCGAACGAACGCAAGTAGGCGCTAGCGGCCTAGAGCAGGTTCGGCCCAGGCGGTAACCTTAAGCGCTAGCCAACTCAGCCGTCATCCGTTGAAGCGGACCGACCGTTGTGCCCCGATCTTTTTTATTGCCCCAGTGGGGGAAGGGATACCCGTCCGCGGTGCAACGCTGGAAAATCTGCGGTTCAAGTCCGCAGCTGGGCCATAAACACGAAAGCTAAGGCGTCATGCTGTATCGCCTGCTTGCACTTGGTTTGGGAAGATCAGTAGCGGCCCGGCGGTTTCGTCGAGTTCACACTCGTCTGGTCGGCGTGATCAGGCGAGCGAGTGGCGCCGACCCAGTGCCCTGCCTAGTCATAGACCTGTCGCTTGATGGAGCACGTATAGTAGCTGAATCAGCCCTGCACGATCATGCGGAACTTTCGCTTTCCATACCCCAGTATGACTTCTCCATGCCCACTCGCCTTGTCTGGACGAAGCATCCTTACTACGGGCTTGCATTTACGTTTCAACATCGTTCACCGGTGCCACGTGAGCCCAGTGGACAGATACTTCGTTTCCGAGGCCAATCTCGTCGGTCAGTTTAAGATTCGCGGCTCTTTCCTGCCGATCACTGAGGGCCATAATCCTCCAGGAGAACTCAGGAGTCACTCGGGCTGGCTACCCCACAGTTCCGTGTGCCCGCCACGGACCAGCTTGAAGGTTTCTGACCCTCTCTGAGTAGGGAAGGCGATGAGGAGATTGAGTTCGAGGCCAAATGGCATTGAAATCTGGAACGCCCGTGTCAGACCGCGATAGATTGGAACGTCAGATCAACCGGATTGCGGATGCCTTGCCGGCCAAAGCGGGTCGGCTCGTACGGTGGCTGAACCGGCCATCATCTCGCTGGATTCGCATCCCTTCAGGCATGCTCTTGATCCTATTCGGCCTCGTTGGGTTTCTCCCGATCCTCGGATTTTGGATGATACCGCTTGGCGCTTTGCTGCTTGCGCAGGATTTCCCATTTCTGAGGGGGCCGACAGCCGGAGTTCTGGAATGGGGGGAACGCAAATGGTCAGATTGGAGGGCGCGGTCTCGCCCCGGAGCTGACTAGCACAACACCATAGAAGGCCAAGCTGTCTCCTTCAGGAGGTAGAAGCGTGCGGCCCAGAAGCCGGCATCACAGCGAGCAGCAGGGACGAGGGACCGGCAAACAAAGACATCGTTGTGGTGAGAAATGTGGGAGTAGCTGCGGCTGAACATTGTAAGCGCTTGATAATGCTGTATGGCTACCACGCCGAAGGCGGAAGCTGTGTCCGCCGTGCTGGCGTCCTATGCGCAGATCGCGTCCGCCCTGTATGCCCCCGCGGACTCACACAAGCAATTGGGTCAAGTGTCGGAGTGCCCAAGCCAGATCTCGCGCCTCCTGCCGTTCGGCTTTCGCCTGGGCTGAATAGTAACCGTGCTGCCACCGCGCTTTGCGGCTCCGCTCCAGTCCCTCCGCTGTTTGCGGGCCGGTGCTCGCCCCGCCGTGCAAACGGCACCGTCCATTCGGCATAGCTGGCGATCGGCAAACCCCACCAGCTCGGGTTCGGGCTCCGCATCGAGGGGAGGCATGGGCAAGCGCCAGGTGAGCGCGCCAGTCGCTTACATGGGGTTCATTGTCCATTTTCGAATGCTCCCCCCAGGTGGTCACCCCTCCCCCTCAATGGCGTCAATCCGCACATCCCTATCGGCAGCCGAGGTATCGGTAGACGCTTGGAAGCGTGCTCGGGCTCGGGATAGACGATCCGCTCCAGCTCATCGAGGCAGCTGCGCGCTGGGGCGAGGTAGATATTCACCAGGAGACGAACCCGGACTCGCGGGTGCGTTCGCTCGGCGGTTGGCCTCTAGCTGCTGTCGGTTTTGATCCGTCAACATCCGACGCTGGGCATTGGCCAGGCAGTACGCGTATGCTGAGCGTATCGCGATAGTAAGAGTGATCGGAGCTTGCACGGTCTTGCTGGGCGGGACATTCGGATTGGTCCTACAGCTTATCTGAACGGTGGTTTTCCGCCCAGTTCGGCTGCTTGGGCTCTCATCGAGGTCGAAGCACATTGGTCCTTGGTGCTTCGCTGTATTGATACGCTGCGGGAGTCCGGGCCAAACCGACAGACTGCAAGATGCGTTCGTTTAGGAAGGCTAGCGAGATGGATAAGCTTCTGGATAACCGTGTGTTGCTGTTTGCGGACGAGGTGGCGTTTGATTTTCACCCGGGCACGAAGGGCAGCGACACGCTCTATGGCGGCACCGGAATCGACCTTCTCGTGGGCCGCGCCGGCAATGACAGGCTCTACGGAGACGACGAGCTGACCAGCAACGAAACGGCGCATGGCAGCGACACCATCTATGGCGGCTCGGGTGACGATTATGTCTTCGGCGGCTCGGGCGACGATTATATCGGCGGCGGTGCCAATAACGACTCCCTCGATGGCGGCTATGGCAATGACACCATCTATGGCGATAATGGCAACGACACAATCGACGGCGGCCAGGGCAGCAACATCCTGGGCGGCGGGAAAGGCGCCGATCAGATCACTACCTCCTTCAGCTCCAACAACATGCTCTATGGCGATGCGGGCAACGACACCATCTCCGGCCTTTTCGGCAACGGGGTGATGGATGGCGGCGCGGGCCACGACACGCTCAGCTGCCACAAGGGAAGCTACGAGATATACGGCGGCACGGGCAACGACCAGATCTCCGTCGGCTACAGCAACTGCCCTGTGGTGCGCGGCGATGCCGGCAACGATAGAATCTATGCCTACATGAGCAGCGGCCTGATCGAGGGCAATACGGGCAATGACACCCTGTCCTATCTCGGCGGCGCGGTGACGCTCTCGGGCGGCATGGGCAACGATGTGCTGACCGCCGGCTCCGCCGGCGGCCGGCTCTCCGGCGACGCGGGCGCCGACCGGCTGGAAAGCGGCTTGGGGACCCAGATGCTCTCCGGGGGCGCGGGCCAGGACCTCTTCGTCTTCGATGGCGATAGCGGCGAGGACATCATTGAGGACTTTCAGCGCCCCGGCACTGGTGCCAGCGACCGCATCCAGATCGATGCGGAGTTCATGTCCAGCACTGCTGAGATACTGGCCGCCATCACTTATGAAAACGGCAATGCAGTGATCACCCTGAGCGAAGGCAACGACACGATCACCCTGCTGAATGTCGCCGCCAATCGCATGACGGCCGACGATTTCGTCATCGCCTGACGTTGACCCCGAGGCGGCGGAGTCTAATGCTCCGACGCCTGTGCAACGACGATGCGGTCTTCGTTTGATCCGCTTACGCGGTTGCTCCGCACTGAACACCTTGCGATTCCAGCAGGGCATTCGCTCCTTCACTTACAAGAGCAGGCGTTCGCCGCGGCTGCGGCGCAAGCAGCTTCAGAGATCCGGGCAGCCCGGACAGTCGGAGGGCTAATCTGTTAGCAGGTCGGCAAGATATCGTAGCACCCAAGCGTTGATCCTGGCCTCCTGCCGTTCAGCCTTTGCCTGGGCTGAGTAGTAGCCATGCTGCAATCGGGCTTGGATCGGGCTGGAGGACATGCCGAACCAGCGGCTGTGTTTCCGGAAGCCCTGAGCCCTCGCGGCAGATCTTACTCTGGGGCTTTCGTGATCACTTTTCCTATCAGAGCAAACGCGCAGGCCGATCGGGAAAGCGATCTTGTCAAACCCTAAAATCCGCTGGCCAAAAAACGCCGCTAAGATCAAGAGCAATTTGCGTTAAAACTTGCTCACTTCGCGCAGTTTCTTCCGGATAATGCGCAAAATGCTCTCCGGCGCGGCGGCGCCCTCCCGCTCTTGCACAAGTAACCAGATAGCATCAAACAGCGCCGCTTTCGGGATGGATTTGAGCAGCGGATGGTATTCCTCGGAGCTACCTTGGGCGGCCGATAGTCGTCGTACCGCGCTCTCCTTACAGGCCGAACTCCAAAGCCGTTCCTTTTTCCTTTGGCCAAATTCTGCCTGAGAAGACCGGGTGCAACCAGAGGATAGTCCCTGGGCAACCCCCAGCGTTCCCGGAACACAGGGACGGACATCTGGTGGTGTCGCCTCAAATGCGCTCGCAGAAGCCGGACATGCTCACCGCATTCAAGGCATACAATGTGATCAGTCTCTACGGAGGATTCGATCGGAACGGCCGGCGAAATGGTGTCATGGGGTGACATATTGGGGAGTTTACCAAAACGGTGCTCATGGAATAGCCCGGCTCAGCACCGGGGCTAATTTGCCATTTCGCCGCTTGCTGGGCGCAGACCACATGGAGCAGCCTGACGAGCAGTCGAGCTTTTATGCCTCCAGCGGGACGGAACTTTGTGTCCGATGTCCTAGCAGCACTGTTGCCGGTAAGGCACAACTACCGCGAGTTCGGCAGACCGCAGGATGAAAGGGCTAGGCCGAGTTGCGCAGAACGGGCATGTTCCACCTAGGGATCTGCGAGGGCTTCTCGATGAAACAGCTTCTGCTTTCTGCTTCTGTACTAACCTTGTTGACCGGTGTGGCATCCGCCGCGGACCTTCCGGCATTCGAGGAAGCGCCTGCAATTGTCGCCCCCGTGCCGGCGGCGCTCTGGACAGGCTTCTATGTCGGCGGCCAGCTCGGTTACGCGTTCAACAACAACGATGACGACGGCTGCTTCTCGGGCGAGTTTGGCGGTGGAGCTCCTTTCGATTGTGGCGACTTCGCGGATTTCGACGGTGACGGCGAAGACGACAACGGCAGCTTCCTGCTGGGCGCGCATGTCGGCGCCGATTGGCAGTTCGGCAGTGTAGTGGTCGGTGGCATTCTCGACCTGAACTGGCTAGCCGACGGCGATGACGACGATGATGATGATGGCGACGACGAGTTCGATCTGGACGACATAGTCGGGGGTCCCGAGCGTTTTGCCACGCTTGGGTTCGAGGATTTTGATGGAATTGACTGGTACGGAACGCTTCGTGGTCGTGTCGGCATTGCGCCTGGGGCGGGACGTTTCCTGGTCTATGGGACGGGCGGTCTAGCCTTTGCCAACGGTAGCGACGGCGGTGCGACGTCTGCCCTCTTCGAAAACGGCCGGGAAGCCCGGAACTTCTTTGAGGACCCGGCCATCGTAGGCCTCGCCGACGTAGCCGAACTGGATGATTGCGAGCGCGTAGGCGGTCCGGGCAGCGACGTGCGTTGCGAGTTCGACGACGATGAGAGCGATGGCGTCAACTTCGGATGGACGTTAGGCGCCGGCGCCGAGGTGTTGGTCACTGACCGCTTCAGCGTCGGAGCGGAATACCTGTTCGTGAACCTCGACGAGGGCGATGATGACGACGACGGCGTTGAGTTTGAAAACGGGACTTTCGTCGATAATGACGATGACAATGACCTGGACTTCCACACCATCACCGTGAAAGGCTCCTTCCGCTTCTGAGGTGGGGGCTGCTTGATCCGGAAGGCCCTGGCACTGCCGGGGCCTTTTTCTTTTGCGGCGTAGGTCGCCCAGTTCAGGGCCGACCAGTTCATTGTGCGCTAAGCCTTTGCCTATGCCGGACAGGGAACCGGCGCCTCCGATTGCCGTCGTGCTTCATCTCATCAATCCAACCGTTGCCTGATGGTGGTTCCAAAGACAGTGTGGGCAGCAGTGGCGGAAAACGAAGCCGAGGCCGGCTGGCTGTGCTGAGGATGAACGCTGAACAAGGGGCATGCTCGCGCGAATCTGCGATGTGCTTCGCGGAATGCGAGTCTAGACTGAGCCGGGGATGATCGTCAGGTCGATGATTGCCGCCGGCAACGAGGCAGCCGCGGAACTGACCCGCGGCCCGAGACCTTGTTAACCGCGTTCTAAGCGCTGTTCTGCCACATGGAAGGCGGGGCGGGACAGAGTCTGGCGTACCCGCCTCATCGTGCACGTTGGATGGGAGACAGCGATGCCCGCGTTCCTCGAACAATGCATAGTGTATAGCACGGTCTTCGCGGCCGGCGTCGGGACAGTCTACGTGGTGCTCAGTGCTGCCTTGGTGCTCGTGTTTTCGCCGACGCGCAACATATAAGAAGCGGCCCCGTCCGAGAGTCCAGCAACGAACCAAAGCCGGGGCCGCTACCGGGTTGCTCCATCCCGGCAATACCGATTGAAGCACCGCAGCGGATACTCGGCAAGGCAAGGTTCGGGCGAAAGCGCTAGTGCAACCGGGGTATCGTTGAGGCGATCGGCGCATCGCGGCCCGCGCAACAAAAAAGCCCCGTCGGGAAAGACGGGGCCGAAGAGGCTGCTAAGGAGACTTTCTACGTCTCTAAAACGGACGAGCTTGGCGCGAGTTCCCGCGGCTCAACTGACGTGATCGAACCAGGCTGCAAGGGCCATGGGTTGCTGCCATCCGTGGATATGGGGTTCATTGTCAGTATTCGGCTCCTCCCCCAGGCGCCCACCCTCCGCCTCCTTTGCTTCCATCGCGCCACTCCCTCTATCGACAGCCAAGAAATCGGTAGACGCTTGGAAGCGTGATCGGCTCGTCAGAAGGGCTAACGCCAGAAGCCCAACTCACGATCAGGCTTGGCGGATCATCTTGATACCGCTGGGTTCTGAATGTGGTCTGCGCAAGGTGCGCGAACACAAGAATTTCTGGGTCGCCGTCCGCGTTTTCGATCTCCTCGAACGGAACGTCAATTGGCTCCCCTTTCGTCAGCGGCACTGACAATCCACAGAAAACAACACCGTTCGAGCAGTTTACCTCGCCGTCTAAACTCCAGAGGAGGCGATTGCTGTCCCAACCCTCAAAGCGGACCTCCGTGGACCACCCATAGTTTGAGAAGTAGACGATCACCCTCTGCCGCCCTGGGTTATCCGACCAAATCGCCCGGTCACGGCCGCATGCCGCATGGGCCGGAGCAGCACTCGCAGCCGCCGCAAGGGCAAGTGCTAAGGCCAGGCGCATTCGAGTGCTGTTATTCATCTTCATCTTCCGAACCTCCCCCCTTTCGCTTCTTGCCCCGTCGCCGCTTCGGGCCGCGTGTGACCTGGCCCGCGACAACTGCCTGTCCGCCGTCCGCGACGGTGACATGCTGGACGGTTACGACCTGGCGTCCACCGCTCTTGAGCCGCTGCAATGTCAGGAGCCCTTGCTGGAATGCACCCATCATCCTGGCAGTCGAGTTTGCGAGGCGGGCAACTTCGACGTTCCGCAGAGCGAGATCCTTGTCCGATATGACGCCGTTCATGCGGCCGATCTGGTGGTTGAGCTGAGCATCCAGCTTCATTGAGGACCTGTGCGCCGCGGCTAGCTGGTGGGACAGCATCATCTCCAGCGAGTTGGAGGCTTGCACTGTTTCGGCCACATCGAGGCCCATCTCCAGCACGTTTGCTTCGTGGGCCAGCTCCAGCCGGTCGTGGCTGGCGCCTGCCGTCACATAGGACGGGTCATTGACGGTGTTCCGATAGTGTGAGGACATCTCCCCGGCCAGCACCGTAACCAGCTCGCCACCGGCGCCTGCTTCGGTCTGTATCGGGACAAGGGCAGCATCTTCCTCCAGGCGGTCGGCGCGAGCGCGGTCAGAGGCTACGGTCCACGACTTCGGCCAGGCGCCTTTTTCTACCTCAGCTTGGGCACGGATTCGGGAGGCGCCGAGCACCTTCTGGCCGGCCATGCCTTTCTTTGGTTGCACGGGTCCGCACCCTCGCTGCTCACGCTCTATCTTAGCAGAATCAACCTTTATGTGACAGCAAAGCAGATAGAGTTGGGTGAGTTCTCAAGTAATTGCGGGCAGGACCGCGCCGTGCCGGCCATCGGCTTCCGCAGCTTACGAGATTTGTGGATAGTGTCTGGCGCGCGCACTTAATGCTGGTTGCGACTCGCGAATCAGCAAACCGTTTGCTTGCGAACTTAGGAGGACGCACCGATGGCCAAGAAGCCGACCAACGAGCAGACTGGTAAGAAGGCCGGAACAGGAGCGTCGAAAACGACGAAGACGAGTGTAGCGAAAGAAGTGAAAACTGCGGGTGCTTCGGCTCCGACGCAAAAGTCTGGCAAGAAGAAGTAGCTGACGCTACCCAAGGACCGGGCTCGCTACGGCGCTTTGTGGTAGCGCGCTTCGCCCGGTCCTGCTCAGGCGTACTGCCCTGGTACACTAGTGGTGTACCTGTAGTGAAACCGTGAGCAGGTCGGAAGCGGGTCTGACGGTTTCATCTCAGGCACCGCGAGCGGCCTTTTTGAAGGGCTCGGTTTCATGAGAGACACCGTTCGGTTCCACCATGTTGCCCGTACGGTTCACCTGGCAAACCGTGTTTTGTTTTTCAGCCGACCACCGCATGAAGTCCTTCGTCGGCATCTCGTGGGTCACATCGCAGCTGAACTCCGTCAGCCTCCACTCGGTCGAGTGCCTGACCTTCAGCGTGAATGTGCCGATCTTGGTCGGGACAATGAAGCCTCGCTCCTTAAGTGACGCGAGTGCCCGCCAAGCCGTCGCCTTGCTGACACCGAGAGCTTCGGCGCCTTCACGCGACGAGTACGGGATGCGACCATTGTTTGTGCCTTGCCCGGCATAGCGGGACGCAATTTCGATGTAGATAGCGCGGGGAGTGGCACCGAGGCTCCGCCAAGCCTCTGATTTTAAGAGCCAGTGGTAAAGGCGGATGTGGCGCGGTGTGTCATGTCCGCGTTCATTGCGCCGGGGTCTTCTGGTCCTCATGCGGCACCTCCAGGCTGGAGAACCACACGCCAGAGTTCGGCTCGAATGGCGCATTCCAGCGCCTTGCACTCGCGCTCGACCACGTCCGGGCCAATGCCGCGCTTGGCCATTGTGGTGGCCTGTAGCCGGACGGCATTGGCCAGGAGCTTCTGGCCGGTCTTCGGGGCCACGTCAGCGATGCGCGCGGCTTGGCGCCGGATAAAGGCGCGCCGCCGCGTGAGGGGGAACGGCACGATCTCAGCCACGGCCGCCCTCCAGTTCGGCGATCCGCTCGTGATAGGCCGGCTCGGCAACGGCCCTTAGTTCGGGTGTCACAAGCAACAGACCGCAGTTGGTTTCGAAATAGCGGCGAGGGTTGTCGCTATCGCGTTGCAAATCGCGGAAGAACTTATCGGCCAGGCGGATGGCGTGGTGGCGAGCCCACTTGTGCATCGCCGGGGAGAATGGTGAAGCGGTCATGAGAACAGGACGCTCATTGTGAGCCCCCAAAGGTCTCGGACGTGGAATGCCTACGACGCGACAGCAACCAGTTTTCCACGTCGGATCTGCTGTAGAGGCAGCGGCGGCCGGCTTTGATATGCGGCGGCCCATTACCCTCCAGTCTCCACCGTTCGAGCGTGCGATCCGAAACTCGGAGGAACTGGGCCAACTCAGTCTGTGTGAGGTAGATGGAACCGGCGTGTGCGAGATGGGCAAGAGCAGCAGTCAAGCGTGCCTCCATGGGGTACCGCGTGGATGCGGCGTGTGGAGGCAATCTGTGCGGTTCCTGCCAAGTTGTCGGCCGACAAAGGCCGAACGCCTATTTGTCGGCTTTTCCGGCCTTACGTGGGTGGCGGTAAATCGGAGAGATCAGGTCGCGGATGGTCGATTCTGAAGGCTGCTTGTCCCAGTTTTGAAGACACCACTCTGCCATCTGTCGTTCAAGCTGGGCCTGAGTCTCCGGCAGCCCATCTAAGTCGGCTCTCACCGCAAGCTCTGCGTAGAAGGCTTTCCATTCGTACCCTGATCGACGGCCCTTTTGCGGTTTCGGATCGCAGGCTTTAGGTGGCGGAGTTGGTGTGCCCATTGCGATTAGCTCAACTGAGCCAAAGATCTGCAATAGTTCAACGGTATGCACTTCTATCGAGCTGAACTCCGCGCGAACAGTCTCGAACTGTCCCGAATAAAGGGTTCCGTTCAGCCAATCGACGTAAGCCGATTTCCACAATCTCGGCTCAATCAGTGCGTGGTCTTCAGTTTTTATGCCGTACTTCGTATTTTGCACATCGAGGTGTGCGAAGAGGCTGTGCCAATGGATATTGGGGTAGATGTCAGGATGCCCCTCCCAGAAATCCGCGTCCCCTCTTTTCCTTTCCAGATCCAAGCTCTCATAGCCCCATAAGGTCCCTCGGGACGGCACTCGGCCGTGCCGCAAAGCGAGGAGGAGTTCCTCGCGACCCCTGCTCAACTCACCCGGGTCGGGTCCGTTCGTGCTCGTCTGAAGCGCCCACTCGTCGTCCCGGGCCAGCAACGGCCCTTGTCCGGATACCCATCGCATAGCGCTTGCCAGGGATGCCCACTCAGGAACGGGCGGTGTGTATGTCCTTTGAGACATTGGTCGCTGTGTTCGGCGTAGCGGTTTTGGATTGAAGCGCATCCGCAATCCGCGAAGCAATGGCGTCGTTTGCGGCCCGGAGCGGGTCAGATGCAAGGTGAGCGTAGCGCTCGGTAGTGACCGCCTTCGTGTGCCCCAGAAGCTTACCGATGATCGGCAGCGATAAGCCAGACGCCGCCGCAACGGAGGCGAAGCTGTGACGGAGATCATGCAGGCGCACGCCGTCGAGCCGCGCCGTCTTCCGAATGCGCCCCCACGGCTTCTGAAGATTGACGAGGTGCGCACCGCCCCGCTCCCCCACTACCACATGCACATTGCCGGCAACCCGGGGCAGCTCGCTCAGGAGCTGTAGCGCCGGAGGCGAGAGGAAAATCTGCTTCCGACCGGTTTTTGAGTCGGGCAGGTCAAGCATCTGGCGGTCGAGGTGCACCTGCTCCCATTTGAGCGTCAGGATCTCCCCCAACCTCGCGCCGGTGAAGATCAGTAAGCGAATCGCGGCAATGCTGAATGGGGTTGCCGTGCCCTCGCGCTCAGCCTCAACCAGTGCCTCTCCCAGGCGTCCGATCTCCTCTGTGGACAGAAAGCGCTCACGTCGGCCTTCTCTGTATTTCTCGACATGCCGGACCGGGTTGCTGCCGTCTGGCCGCCAACCCCAACGCTCGGCCAAACTGAACATCTTCGACAAAAGGGCCAGGCAGCGATTCGCCACGCCGGGACCGCCGGCAACTAGCGCGCCTCCGCGATAGGTCGCTCGCAAGGCCCCCTCCGCCCGTGCTGTCCGTCCCTCCCGTACCGCCCTTTTGAAGTTATCGATGTCCCCTCGGAGTACGTCACGGACGAGCAGCTTTCCCAGCCAGGGCTCCACATGATTGGCAATGTTGCGCTCATCTGATTTTGTGCTGGACGCTTTCTTGTGCTCGCGAGCGTGCTCGTCGAGGTAACGCTTGCAAAGGTCTGCCACGGTCGGCGGTAGGAGGCGGTCGGCTTGTCTGATCGCCGCGAGATCATGCCCCTCTGCTACAGCGGAAAGCATTCGGAGCGCACGCTCGCGCGCGCCGTCGGGGGTCCACGGCGACCCGTGCCGCCCGATGGTAAACCACCGTTGTCTGCCAGAGATGCGGGTCTTCAGGACGTAGAACTTATCACGCGCTTGGCAGCGCACACCGAAGCCCTTCAGCTCCGAGTCCCAAACCATTTGTCCAGGATGCAAAGTGTCCACCACGCGCTTGGTGATGCGCTTTGAACCATTCTGCCCTTGAGGCATATGCCCGAACCGATCATGTTCGCTTTAGCAACCCCGTAGCAACCGCAGCAATGCGAATCAATGGCGTCCACTAGCGGCTTGGCACCGTGGCTTTACAACGCGATCCTCGCGACCGGCGCGAGATGAGCAGCTTCTGGTAAATAGGAAACAGGACTGAAAATCCGCGTGTCGGTGGTTCGATTCCGCCCCTGGGCACCACCTTTCTTATTGATAATGTTTAGCTTTTCATGTCCGGGCATTCTCAGGCTCCTTCCGGTTTGACAACTTTGGTATGCGTTTGACAACTTCCTTGCGCCGTCTGTTCACCTCAGCGTCGAAGTTCGCGACGACTGAAGTCATCTTTCGGGCGCGGTTGGCGCGCTTTGAGTAGTGCTGCGCCATGGCCAGGGTTTTCTGGCCGAGCATGTCCGCAATGGTGCGGTCGTCGTATCCCATTTCTGCAAGGATGGTCGCCACGGTGTGGCGCAAGCCCTTAAGCGTCAGACCGGGGCCTACCAGGCCGTCGGCTTCAAGGCGGACACGTACGGGTCGCTATGAGGCCCTGAAGCCGCTTCCTGTCCAGACTTGCCCCCAACTATTCGCCGCAACGGTAATCGCCGAGTGCTGCGGGGCGGCCGTGAGAGCGGCTTTGACCGGCGCCGGCAGAGGAATCCATACCGGGACATCGGTCTTCCCGCGTTTCGAATCGATCTGGCCGTCCCTGATGGCGCTGCGCGGAAGAGAAAGCGCATCCTGCGGGTCCAGCCCGCAGAACATCATCAACGCGACTGGCACCAGCATGTGAAGCGGCAGGGCCGCGGCGACCGCGTCGCGCTCGGCATCCGTCCAAGGCCGATTTGCCTCCGGCGCGCCCTTCTGGCGACGAATGCTCTGGAGCTTCTCGGCAGGGTTCCGCGCGACGTAACCCCGGGCCACGCCCCACTTGAAGGTCAGGGACAGCACCTGTTTGACGTAGTTACCGAAACGGCGGCCATGTTTGGCGGCTGGCCTTGTCCTGTATTCGGACCACCAGGGGCGGGTCGAAGCGCACCAACGGCGTGTCTTCGATAGGCTTTAGGTAGTTGAAGACCCGCTGGTAGTCCGCGCGGGTCCGATCGGCGATGTCATCTGTGAACGCCGTATGCCCTCGATATTCCGAAATCAGCATTCCGAGCGTTCCGGGCTTAGCCGGTCCCGCCATCGCGGTGATCGCTGCGATGCGCGCACATTCGGCGAAGAACTCCGCGGAGCCGAGTGGGGCAGCGATCAAGTCAACGGCCATGCCGGACCCCCGGTGGTAGCAGCGCCACTTCCCGTGCCGGTCGGTGAATATCTTGAAGCCGCGCACCCGGACGCGTGTCATCCCAACTTCTCCAAGATTGCGTCGGAGCTGCCACCGCCACCAAGCTTAAGGAGATCAATCCAGCTGTCGAGGTCGCGCATGTCCCAGCGGAGGTCGCCATTCGAGAAGCGGACCGGCGCTACCGGACACTCGGCCTCGAAGCGTTTCACGGGTCGGCCGCAATAATGGGCGGCGTCTATCTTTCCGAACATCCTGTTGGGCTTGACGCTTAGGTTTAAGGTTGCGATAGCCACTTCAGTCTGCCTTTCCCCGGAGCAATGAACCTGTCGAGAGGCAGTCAGCAGCGTTGGGCTTATCAGCGGAAGAAATGCCGCTCGGGATCTGCGGGGGCGTCGCAACTTTATTGTGGAAACAATCCGGTCGCAGAGGGCGCCCGGGGCTTTGATCCGACTACGAGGGAGTATGCCCGTTGCGTTTCGTACAGCTTAAAAGCATTTGACTGGTATTCATCAATGGCTTTTTCAAAGCCGTTCATGAATGGCCCTGAGCTGGATTTGCAGTCCGCTGGTGACCGTTGAGGCGGCGGGGTGTCGCCGTTAGAAGCTGCCCCGCCGCCGTAGCGTCTCAAGACGCAGCAATCTGTCGGTGACTTCCTTTCTCTGCTCGCAACTTGCGCGTCGGCAGCGTTCACTGTATGTTCCGAGTTAAGACGCCTCCACGCCCGGTAGTGCCTCAGTTTGAATCAGGGACCCGGCTTTGGGGATTGTGGCGCTTTCCCGCGAAGGAGCGATCCTGAAACCTCTCCAGCGTTCGTTGCGGTAATGCCGGCGGCTTGTCCTGCCAGCGGACCTTGTAGGTATCCGAGACGCTCGTAGATCGCCATCCGACTACCATTATTCCGCATGTCCCAAAACATCTTTTCGCAACAAACAGGCGGATGAGATCCTGATGCTCCGCTGGCTATCCCTGACCAGCTTTTCGAATCACCGTGGGAATTGCGTGCATGGCGGGGTCGTTTTCCGATAGCGCCACGGCTCAAAACGGGCCAGCTGCCCGCCTCCTCGCCGTTCGAATCACTTCTCGGGCTAACCAACCGATGGCTTGCCAGCCCTGGCAGGTTTGTCTTTGCCGAGCGCCGCCCGTGTTAGGACAGAACTGCGGGGTTATGTCGATAGAGTAGAACCGCGATGCCCAAAGCACCGCCCCCTGCAATTGCTTGCTTACCTACCGACGCTTTGACGTCGAGCTTCCCGGTGATTGTCACGGCAAATGCGGCGGCAGCTACTGCTAGAACCGAAATCCAGATCCGTTGCTGGGCAAGCGTGGGACCCCTGCATTGCTGAGGCGACTGGCGGCTTGCCTGACCTTTGCAGCCGGTCGTTCATGGCTTCTTCCATCAGCTTCTGCAGCGATTTCACCTCCTCGGCACTCAGGAACTTCAACTGGCGCCACGCCTCCGGGTTGAGCCGGACCAGAATGCCCTTGCGGCTGTCCGGCTGCGTCTTCGCCCGTTGACGACGGCCTTCCGCTCCCCTCTCGGTTTGTTCAGGCTGGGCAGGCTGCCTGGCCGCCGCCGGCGCTGACTTAGGCAAAACCGGTCGGACAGGTTTGTCAGTGCTGATCTCTTTGCCATTCTCTCCCCGTCAGGGCTGCGGCGGCGCGGACGGTCAATGCCGCCTTGCGGATGTCGCGCCATAGGGCAGCAACCTCGCTTGCCGCCGCCCCTTCCGACTCAAAGTCTGTGACCGTTTCGCCATTGGCGAGCGCATGGGCCATCGCGGCCCGTTGTGTGATCACGCCGCGCCAGCATGCGCTCCCATGCCCTCAATGACTTGGCGGGCCTCAGCAACAACGGTCGCCTCCCCTGCCCCACGCCGCGGCGGCGCCGCGTTGATGAGAACCATGCGGCCGGCCGAGCTCGCGGGCCATGATGATCGACGCGGAGATGGCGGCCAGGTCGAATGTCGCCGGCCGTGTTGGGATCACCACAAGGCTAGCCGAGCGCATCACCTGTGCAATTCCGGCGCTGTCGCGCGGCGGGGTGTCCACAACGGCCAATTTCACGCCGTCGCGCCGCGCCGGTCGAGGACGGCTCCGATTTCCCGGGCTGACATTCAACCAGCGCCGGCGTCTCGGCCGTGCGCAGCCCGTGCCAGAATGTCAGGCTTCCCTAGGCATCAGTGTCGAACGGGACGCAAGGTCCGTCCGATCGGCCAGAACGCCCAAATGAGCGCAGAGCGTCGATTTCCCGGCCCCGCCCTTTTGCGATGCAACTGCGATGACCTGCATTCGTGCTGCCCCGCTCTGATTCTGCGCTGCTAGCACGCTATCAGACTTGCTTGTTAGCACATTCAAACGATAGTCTGTCACCATATCCGAAGGGCTTAGCCTTGCCCTTCGACCCGACAAAGCGCCCCCCTCCCGTTACCATCCGCGCTCTGATCCGGGACTGCATGAAGCTGGAAGTCCACTGCCGGACGTGTGCCAAGTTTGCGCTCCTCGATCCGGCCGAAACCGGGATTCCGGCATCGTCGCCAGTGCCAAGCCTGGTGGGCAGGTTCAGGTGCACCCGGTGCGGCTGAAAGGATACCGGGGCAAGGCCGCACTTTTGAGCGGCCGGCCATTGCACCCGATAATCAGCTGTTTGGAATCTGGACCGGGATACAAAAGAATCGCTGATTGCCGGTAGTGGCCGCAATTGCTCTACGCGGACCCGATTCATTGCCAAGAACGACAACAGCAGCTTCGATGGCTGCAATGCAGTTTTGCTTAGAGGCATACGAGCCAGGAACCACAGTAATCGCGGCAGCAGATTGGATTACCAAAACCCATGCGGCAATTTCGACCATCCTCAAAGCCCCACTATTCGACACAAACTCCATGCTGCCTGCTTCAACCGCCGGAAGCATCCACCTCTCCGGGAGATTGCATGGTGGTATCAAGCTATCAAGCTAGACCAATGCCGCAGCACCCATGTGATAGCTCGCGCTTCCCGCCGTTCGGCCTTCGCCTGGGCTGAATAGTGCCCGTGCCGCCAGTTGGCCTTTCTGCTGCGCTCCAGACCCTCGGCCGTGCGGGGGCCGGTGCTTTTGCCGCCGTTAAATCGGCACCGCCCGTTCGGCATCGCAGGCTGTCGGCACTCTCCTGACTTTGCCCGGGCGCCGCAGCGGGGAGCCGCATTCGCAGCGTCGAGAGTCGGGACATAGGGTTCATTGCCCATTTTCGGACTTACCCCCCTTCGCCTTCCGGCCCCCTCCCCGCCGCCTGCTGCCTGTCACCTGGCCTGCAACAACCGATCGCCAGTGGTCTTGAACGTCATCGAGCCGGAAGGCTACGGCCGGTTTCTCGCACCCCGCCGATGCATCTGCTGGAGAACCGCTTGCTTGGGCGCTCAGAACTGCCCCGAGAAGCAGGGCGCTTGCTCCGATCCGCACGCGGGCCGCTCTTCGAGAGACCGCCCGAGTTTACATTGAGGTGATATGCGGGAGCGCCAGCACCAGCGTTGATGCAGCCGTCAGGCCAATGAAAGCGGTTGTTCGGATCAGCAGGTATTCAAACACTCAACCGCTCCACAGTTGGTATTATACAACCCGCACCCGACGATTTCGTCAGCGCGGAAACAGGATTCTAGGGGCTCGGATAAAGGGCTGCTCCGGGGCGCCAAACAGCGGGAGGTGAGGTGAGCACCAATAAGTTGGCCGGAACACCGTGAGATTGGCTTCAGTGCCCCAGTATCCTGCTCGCCGGTTGTGCAGAGCACCATCCGTGTGGCGAACCGGCATGGTTCACATCAGCCAAGGGGGGCCGGATCCAGCGATCTCCAGCTAAAGCGGAAGGGCCGCCTGCGGCTAGATCCGGACACGGCTGGTTTGCGCCCATTCCAGCCATAAAGGCCAGTGGAGTCGCTTTCAAAAAGCAGACGTTCGCTTAGGCGCGTCATCTCTGAGTACCGCCCGACGCGAACGCCGGGCATTAAGGCCTATTCGCCCGCCCGCTATATTCGCAACCGGCCGAAAGGGCGACCGCGCCAACAACCGATCTGCCGCTGAAATCCGCCCCGGAGGAAGTTGATGGGAGTGCGCGTCCGGAACCATCGGAGAAAAACCCACGTTCAGACTCGTCTGCACAAGGCACCCCAGATTGCGGCGGCGGATCCAGGTTAGTCGATTTGTCGGAGCGAAGGTGAGGAGGTCAGGATGAAACTGAGCCATCTAGCGGTCGCGTTGATTGGCCTGGCCCTTCTCGCATCCCCCGCATACGCCCAATCGGAGTCCGAACCCGTAATGTGCCCCCGGGGGCCGCTTGAGCTAAACATTACGGCGCCGCTCCCCGAAGGTTGGTCTTCCGCCGCGGTCAGCGTCCAGCTCGATGCATCCGAAGTGAGATCAGATGGGGACGCGGTCGTGCTCCTCTGCTTGTATGCGCCTTCTGGCGAGATAGCGCGGGAAATGCCGGACGTTTTCGAAGATTGCGCGCCCGCACCCGGCGGCTTCGCCTGCACCCCGATCGAGCCTAGCCGCCTGGTTGCGCGGGGTCCGGCCACTTTAGCGGTGAGGGCGGGATTTGATCTCGACACCGGCACCCAACAAGCGGACCGACGGCTGAACGACGTTTGGTTCACCGGCACCACTGAGGGGCGACCGGTGCTGGAAGCGTTCAATAACACTACGTTCTCCGTCGTGCCGCCCAACAGGCCTGCTCGACTTCGCGTCTGCGAAGAAGGCCGCTACGAACTGACGCGCGTCGTGGTAGACGCAGATGTGCCTGTCGGCGGGAGCGTCTGTTACCAAACCGACGAGGGACGATTTGGCATGTTCACTGTCGTCAGGGGTGACGAGCAGCAGCTGAGAATCCGCTTTCGGACAATCCGCTGAGGGCCCGGCGCGTTCGCTGAACGCGCAGTGCGCCGCAATGCCTAGCAAAGTCAGGAGTGGTGGCCGCCGGTGCGCGCCAGTCACGGGACCGTGAACTGGGCTGGGTCCCAGTCGGGCGCGGGATAGGCCGGGTCCATATTAACCAGCGTGTCGCGGACGATCTGGGCGATCGCGGCACTGCGGACCCACTTCCGGTCGGATGGGATCACGAACCAGGGCGCCCATTCGGTGGAGCAGCGGGAGAGCGCGACCTCATAAGCGGTCACGAAATCCATCCCACAGCAGCCGGTCGGCAAGGTCTCCCTCCCGGAACTTCCACCGCTTCTTTGAATCGTCCAATCTCGCCTGATGACGCCGCCAACAAACAGAAGGGCCATGAGCATCCAGCAACAGCCGACGCAGTATGCACCGTGGCGCAATCCGAGCCAAACGGCGCCGGACGGATCGCGGCGGAAACCGCCGTGGCGCTGAATGAACATCAGCGGCTTTGGCATTGAGTGAGACAGGCGTCCTTGAGTAGCGTCCACTGGTAGAGGCCAGCCACGATCAGAACGATGCCACCGAACACCCGGCTGGAACTGGCCATCATGGGATCTAGAAGTGCCGCTTGGGTCAGCAGCAACTGAGCCCCGGTAGCGATCAGAGCGAACGCAAGCCAGACCACGAGATAGCCGGCCAGGAACCAGCCGGTCGCTGCAAACGGCTTGCCCGCTGCCAAGGCCTGCCGACCAACCCCTGCATAGATCAGCACCATCGGAGCGGCCGAGGGCGTCATCATCCCGACCATCATGACTGCCCACATGCCGAACGTGAACGCGAACTCGGCTGCCCTCCAGGGCCTGAGCTCCGGGGTAAACATGCCCGGCATGTCCATGTCCATCCCGGGCATGTCCATTCCGGACATCTCAGGCTGCGCGCCCATTCCCATGTGCGCGGACAGCCAGAGCAGATAGGCCCAACCGAGGGCAGCGATTACAGCCAGCGCGGCCGAAATGACGACGCGGTCGCGCCGGAGTACCGCCTCTAGCACCGCTCTAACCGCCGATCAGCGGACCACGCCGGTCCCGGTAATGTCGATCTCGCAGAAATGGGCGTGCGAGTCCGCCAAGTTCAGCTGGATCGGGCCTTTCGTCTTGGCCCAGCCGCGACCAGCCTCAGCAAACGTGAATTCAAAGCCGTTCGGCAGATTAAAGCGCGCGCGGTGCTCCTCCTTGGTTACGGGATTGAGGATCGGCTCGCCGTCCGCTTCCAGCACCTCGGGGACGGCAAAGCGTGCCTTACGGCCGTCCACGTCGATATCGAGGTCAATCCTGGTGAAGATCGGATCGTGAACCTTTTCCAGCATGGAGAAATAGACCTGGAAGAAGGTTGCGCCCGGCTCGGTGTCCTGCCCGCTCATTATGCGCAGGATTGCGTCTCGCTGTTCGGGGCTCGCCCGCTCGTCGAGAACGGGAACGGCCTCCCCGTGACCCTCATGGATCAGACCCGGCCAATGAAAGACCCCACCGAACTTCAATCCGTCGAGCCTCGTCTCACCGTGGTGCCCCTCATCGACGATTATGCCGACGACCGCCTCACAGAAGCCCTTGGTCGGTAATGCACTGAACTGGCACGGGCAACCGTAAGCACAATTGCAATGCGAGAAGTTTCGGCCCTTCAGGTGCCATTCGTAGTCTGCCATCGTTCCCTCCCAAACCGCGTAGTGTTTGCAGTGCTCGGCAGTGTTCAGCTTACGCGAACGCGCCGTGTCACCTGGCCATTGCTCTCCCAGTACGTGTGCTTCTTCGCGATGACGGGATCGTCCATGGCAGGCTGGACCTGTCCGGACGTGTCGACCGCCCGTGAGGTGACGGTGTGCTCTCCCGGTTGCGGATCCGGCCAATCCAGGGACCAGAGCTTCCAGGCGAACTCGGCCTCCTCGCTACGGTCGATCACTGCAGGCATCCACTGCCCATCGTCGATCTTCACCTCAACGCGTTCGACCGGCGCGCCCCAGGCGGCACCAACCACACGGTAGTCGGAGGCAATTTGGGTCACCCGCGCCGGCGCTGACTTGAGGAGAGCTCGACCCACCGAGGTCTCAACCCACACGGTTCTTCCGTCGCGTTCCTCCTCGCGAAGGGTGACGTAATCGCGTGCCATAAACTGGTTCTGGAAGCGCCGGTCACGCACCTCAATACGGGTCAGCCACTTTGGGTTGGCGATACCATACCAGCCTGGTGCGACGAGGCGAAGCGGGAAGCCGTTATCCGGCGGCAGGGGCGTTCCATTCATTTCGTAGCAAAGGAGATTCTTTGCATCCATGGCATCGGCGAGCGACATGCTTCGGGCGAAGTTCTGCTTGAACTTCACGTCGTCGGGGCGGGTGATCTCGCCTTCATCAGCGCACCAGAAGACGACCTCGATCCCTTCATCCAGAACGCCGGCTTCCTGTAAGATCGGCGCGAGGGGCGTACCAGCCCAGACCGCGTTGCCAATGCCGCCATTGAAGAACGGCAGACCGTCATTGCCGGAGCATTCGATAGTGAATGTAACCTCCTGCCGTGGCCGGGCTTTGATGTCGGCGAGCGTCAAGCTCGTCGGGTTCTTCACCAAACCGTCGATCTGAAGATTCCAAGTGTCAGCGTCGATGACTGGCCGGTTGAAGTGCGCAATCGAAAAGAACTTCGCATTGGGGGTGATCCAGGAATCGAGGTCCTCCCACACAAGTTGGTTCTTGATCACCTCCGGAACAGGGTTTGGCGGCAGCTCATCGAGCCAAGGCACCACGGCTTCGCCCGGGCGGCTAGGGTAGCCGTAAGCTCGGGACCCTTTAAGCAACGCCATCGCCGTCAGCGCCGCACCGCCGCTGATTATGAATTCCCGACGTGGAATAGCGTGCATGGTAGCCTCCCTGCTTCCCGAGGGCCTACAGGCACTTAGCTTAGCCCTTGCGCCGCGATCCACCCAAAGGAAGTGATTCAGAAAAGCACCAAGACGGTCCTGCCTACAAGACAGGGTTGCTGACTTAATTTCTGATCTGCAGAATCCAAGAGATTTAGAGATTACGGCCGCTACCTTTCTGGGATGCTTATGTCCCAAAGTACCCGCTGTCATCTTCCTGTTTAGCGCATCGCGCGTCACCACAAGCGTGTTCTGATGTTGATTAGATCAGACTCTGAACCCCTTCTCGACGGGACTCTTTGTGCCAATCCGGCGCGACTTTGCAGAAAGTCTTGTGTGCCTCTGTTACCTTCGATAAATTAGCGTCGGCCATGTAATAGCGGCTACCCCGGCTTAGCCGGATCCTGCGGTTGCGAGCATGGCTGTTCCCTCCAGCGACGCCGAGGAGCGACGCCGCTGTCCACCGCATGGAGGCCTGCTATGACTGTTCGCCTTTCCCGCAAAACTCATGCTTCCGTTGCTGCGCTCATCGCTACCGGAGCGATTCTTGGCACCTGGCCCGCCGCGGCCAACGAGGCTGAGCACGAACACGTTCTTGGCGACCGACTCGGCACGGTCGAGTTCGCAGTGGGCTGCGCCGAGCCCGTCCGGGAGGATTTCAACCGCGCGATGGCGCTGTACCACTCCTTTGCGTGGTCACACGCCGTCGAAGCGTTCGAGGCCATTGCCAAGAAAGACCCCTCGTGCGGCATGGCCCACTGGGGGCGCGCCATGGTCATGCTCGACAACCCCTTCCTTTGGCCCGGAAGCCTGACGCCGGAGAAGCTTGATGCAATCGCGGCCGCTCTGGGGGACGCACACGCCGCTGGCCTACACAATGCACGCGAGGAAGGTTACGTGGCGGCCGTAGAAGCGTTCGTGCGCGACCGGGACAAGCTCGATCACCGTGCGCGTGTCACGGCTTTCGAGGAAAGGATGGGGGAAGTCGCGGCTGCCAATCCCGAGGACATGGAGGCCGCCATCCTGCACGCGCTCGTTACCTCAGCGAACTT
>JAESFL010000162.1_pt1 | contig 61418 bp, 51 predicted proteins | sample 9269401 | NCBI WGS metagenome assembly JAESFL01 (sample SAMN14506025, study PRJNA617098) | algae metagenome | isolation source: Gloeocapsa sp. UFS-A4-WI-NPMV-4B04 and co-occurring heterotrophs from desert... | place: USA: Utah | collected 2006-10-01 | reverse complement strand
GAGCTGAAGCTCGTGGCCGGCATGCAGGCCGAGGTCTTCGTGCAGACCCAGGACCGCACGCCCCTGCAATACTTCCTGAAGCCGCTTCACGATCAGATCGCCCGCGCCTTCCGGGAAACCTGATCGGACATCGGTCGAGCGCCCGGCCTTCACGCGGGCGCTCAACCGCTCCCTTGCAAGTCGGCTCGCTTGCAAGACCTCTCCCTTGTAGAGCTGCTCCCTTGCAAAGCCGCTCGCTTGCAAGGCCCCGCCTTTGCTGAGATGGGGTCCAGGCACCATTGACGGTTCGTCATGTGCCCCGGATCCCCCATGCACCTCTTCAGAACGCTTCTCTTCGTACTCCTCCCGCTTTCGACCGCCGTCCCGGCGTCGGCGCTGGACCGGGCGATCCTGCAGCGGCGCATCGAGGCGATCGCCCGCGAGGCCGGGCGCGGAACGCTTGGCGTCGGCATCCTGGATCTTCGCAATCGCGAGGAATGGTCCCACAACGGCGACCGACCCTTTCCGATGCAGAGCGTCTACAAGCTGCCCATCGCGATCGCCGTTCTGCGCGAGGTCGATCGCGGCCGGCTGCGCCTCGATCGGGAGATCGTCTTCCGGCGCGAGGACCTCAGCGTCCCATGGAGCCCCATCAACCGCGAGTTCTCGGGGGAGAGCCGGGCCTATTCCGTCCGGCGCCTCCTCGAGAACATGGTGTCCTTGAGCGACAACACGGCGGCCGACGCGCTCATGCGGCTCGCCGGCGGCCCTGCAGCCGTGACGGCGTTCCTCAAGGAGGCCGGCGTCGAGGGAATGCGGCTCGACCGCTACGAGCGCGAGATGCAGCCGCAATCCCTGGGGCTCGGCGCGTTCCGGAGCGAATGGGCGGACGTCGCGCGCTTCTCGGCCGCCCGGAAGGTGGTGCCCGATTCCGAGAAACGCCGTGCGCTCGAAACCTACCTCACGGACCCGCGGGACTCCGCTTCGCCCCGCGCGAGCATCGACCTCCTCGCGAAGCTCCAAGGAGGAGGGCTCCTCTCGCGCGAATCCACCGACCTGCTTCTCGCGATCCTGCGCGGCTCGCCGACAGGCGTCGACCGGCTGAAGGCTGGCCTTCCGAAGGGTGCGACCCTCGCGCACAAGACCGGAACATCCGCCGAGAGTCTCGGGGTCGGCATGGCCACGAACGACATCGGCCTCGCGACCCTCCCGGACGGGCGGGTGATCGCCATAGCGGCCTATCTCACGGGATCCGACAGGCCCGCGAAGCTCCGGGAGCGCATCTTGGCCGACGTCGCCCGGGCGGCTGTCGAAGCACTCGGACCGGCCCGGTGAGGATTCCGGCCGCTCTCGCGGGAAAAGGGCCCTGAAACCCCGGCGGCGTTGACGTGTTCCTCCAGGACCGCTTGCAGGACCCATGGTATCCTGCAGGTCCCGAGGTCGGGACCATCATGGATGTGCGCATGTCTCCTGCCTTTGCGCTCTTTCTCGATTTCGACGGCACTCTCGTCGATATCGTGGATCGTCCGGATGCCGTGGCCGTGGAGGCGGGCCTGCCCGAGGCTCTTGCAGCCTTGAGCCGGCGACTCGGCGGTGCGCTGGCCATCGTGAGCGGACGGCCCATCGCTTTTCTCGATCGCCATCTCGGCGAGGGGGTCTTCGATGCCGCTGGCCTGCACGGCATCGAGCGGCGCCTCGGGGGACGTTTCCAGGGCTGCAGGCCCGAGGACCATCCTCGCCTGCGCGCCGGCATCCGTGATCTCAAGGTACGGTTCCTCCCGGACCCCCGCATCATCATCGAGGACAAGGGTTGCACGGTTGCCGTGCATTGGCGCCTCGCGCCGGATCGAGCCGAGGAGGCGCAGGGCGCGGCCGAGACGCTCGCGGCGCATCTCGGGCCCGATTACCGCGTTCAGCAGGGCAAGGCCGTGGCCGAGATCCTGCCTGCCGCCTCGGGCAAGGGTCGGGTGATCGCGAGCTTCCTCACCGAGCCACCCTATCGGGGCCGCCGTCCGATCTTCATCGGCGACGATCTCACCGACGAGCACGGCTTCGAGACCGTCAACACGTATGGCGGCCTTTCGGTGCGCGTGGGGCCAGGCTCCTCCGTCGCGGCCGTGCGGCTCGCCTCTCCGGCCGCCCTCCGGACGACCTTGCGGGCCTGGGCCGACGGCGAACCCATCGGCTTCGACGTCCCGCAGGCGGGATGATTCCGCTACCCGGGCCGCGCAGGTTCGCAGATCGTCGCGCGCCATGTCGTCTTGAGCTCGCAGGCCTTGACCGGGGCCCAGTGGTCCAACCGGGATCGCGTCGTCGTTTTCACGTCGCCGAGCCCGTGGTTCAGATCGGAGCGTCTCCATCCTTCCGGAATCATCCACATCTCGGGGAGCCGCATGATCTTGGTCGGAGATCTCTCCACCTTTCCGGGATCGTGCTCTAAATGCACATCCGTTCGATGAGAGGCGTCGATGTTTGCGTTTCCGGTTCTGCTCGGCGACATCGGGGGGACGAATGCCCGGTTCGCGATCCTTTCGGAACCTGGGGGCGCCATCACGTTCCTCCCCCGCGCTCTCACGGCCGCGACGCCTACGCCGGTCGAGGCCATCGCGGCCGCATTGCGCTCCACCTCCGCTCCGCCGCCCCGCTCGGCCATCATCGCGGTGGCGACCCGCGTCGACAGCACCGCGATCCGCCTCACGAATGCCGAGTGGGTGATCGATGCCGCTGCCATCGGCGGCGCCTTGGGTCTCGAACGGGTCGTCCTCGTGAACGACTACACACCCGTCGCGGCATCGGTGGTCGCCCTCTCGGCAGCCCGCAACGAACTCGTGGCCCTCGGGAGCGCGGTTCAGCCCTCCGACGAGGGCGCCCGCGTGGTGCTCGGGCCTGGAACCGGTCTCGGCGTGGCCGCCCTGATCCCGGTCGAGCAGCGGCTCGTGATCGTGGCCACGGAAGCCGGTCACATGGAGTTCGGCCCGATGACCGAGGAGGAGCACGCATTCTGGCCGTTCCTCGAACGGCTCGACGGCCGCGTATCGGCAGAGGTGGTCCTCTCAGGCCCCGGCCTCCTTCGCATCGCCACGGCACTCTGCCGCAGCCGCGGCGAGCGCAGCCCCTTCACGGCACCCGCCGAGGTCTTCGAGGCCGGCCACGAGGGGCGGCATCCCCTCGCCGCCAGGGCGTTGCGGGTTTTCGCCCGCTTCCTCGGGCGTTTCGCGGGCGACCTCGCGCTCACCTTCGAGGCGAACGGGGGCGTGTTCATCGCGGGCGGCATCGCCCCCCGGATGGTCGACATCCTCACGAGCGGAGTGTTCAGGGAGGCCTTCGACAGCAAGGCGCCCCACAGCGCCTGGGCGGCCGGCGTGCCGGCCTTCGCGATCACCCATCCCGAGCCCGCTCTCCAGGGCCTTGCCGTTCTGGCAGCCGACTCGGCCCGCTTCGTGTTCCGCTTCCAGGAATGGCGGGCGGCCTGAAGGGCTGACCCCCGGCGCTTGCGGCTCGAGGGCAACGTTCCCGGACTAGGTGCTGAACGGCTCGACCCGGTCAATCCGGACCTGGCGCGTCCCGAGGATCGACTCGGCCAACTCGCCGGCTTGAGGGTTGCCGTAACGTCGCCCTATGCTGTCCGAACACGCCCGAATCGCTCGTCTGGCAGGAGGGCCTCGCATTTCTCTGACCTTTGCCCCCGTTACAAGCTCCCAACCCGGTCCGAAGGGCGCAGATCCCCGGTTCGGGGAAGTTCTGGAGCATGCCGGCATTGCCTTGAGCACCTGCGATCTCGAGCTGCGCTACACCTGGCTCGGCTCGTCGCTTCTCGGGTTCCCCGAAGCCGCCGTCATCGGCCGGCGGGACGACGAACTCTGGCCGGTCGCAGAGGTCGCGGACCTGATGGCCTTCAAACAGGCCGCGCTCGGGGCGGGCAAGCCCACCTCCACAGAGGTCGCTCTCCCCCGCGGCGACGAGACCCGCTGGTTCGACGTTCGCGCCGAACCCTTGCGCGATCCCGACGGGCGCGTTGCGGGATTGACCGTCACGCTCATCGACATCACCGCGCGCCGGGAGGCGGAGCGCCTCGCGGCCGAAACCATGGAGCGCACCCGCACCCTGCTGGCGGTGATCCGCGAGGGCGTCATCGTCCACGACGGCGAGCGCATCCTCGATGTGAACGAGACCCTCTGCCGGATGTTCGGCTTCGCCCGCGACGACCTCTTGGGTCGGGAACCCATCATGGTCGTCGCCCCCGAAGATCGGGCCTTCGTCCGGTCCCAGACCGCCGCCCGGGCCAGAGGGCCGGACGAGATCAAGGGCCTGCGCCGGGATGGCACCACCTTTCCCATGGAGGTGCAGGTCGAGCGGATCGTTCAGGCGGGCAGCATCCTGCGCGCCGTGCTCATCCGCGACCTCACGGCGCAACGCGCCGCCGAGGCGTCTTTGAGGGAAAGCGAGGCGAATTACCGGGCCCTGGCTGCGGCGACCCGCGAGGGCGTCATCATCCACGACGGGGAGAGGATCGTGGAGGTGAACGACGCCTTCTGCAGCCTCCACGGCACGAGCCGGGAGGAGGCGATCGGGCGCCCGGCCTATTCCTTCATCGCGCCCGAAGCCAGGGCCGCGGCCCTGGCCGCCATCAGCGCCGGGGCGACCGCCCCCTACGAGACCCTCGCCCAGCGGGCGGACGGTACGACCTTCCCGATCGAAGCGGCGGGGCGGCCGATCCTGTACGGCGGCCGCGTGATGCGCGTCGCGACGATTCGGGATCTGAGCGGCCACCGGGAGGCCGAGGCGGCCCTGCGGGAGAGCGAGGAGCGCTTTCGCGGCTTCGCCGAAGCCACGGGCGACGTGCTCTGGATCGCCGACATCGCAGGCCGGCTCGAATATCTCTCCCCGGCCTACGAGAGCGTATGGGGCGAGCCGCGCGATCTGATGCTCCAGGACCCGCGGCGATGGCTCGAGCGCCTCCATCCGGACGACCGCGAGCGGGTGCGGGGCGCCTACGGTCGCACCCTGGCGGGGGAGCGCCTCGAGGTGGAGTACCGTATCGTGCGTCCGGACGGTTCGATCCGCTGGATCCGCGACATCGGTTTTCCGATCAGGGATTGCGAGGGCCGCGTGAAGCGCGCCGCCGGGCTCGCTCGCGACGTCACCCGCCGGAAGCGGATCGAGGAGCACCAGCAGCTCCTCCTCGGCGAGTTGAATCATCGGGTGAAGAACACGCTCGCGACGGTGCAGTCCATCGCACGCCAGACGCTGCGCTACGCGCCGTCCCTCGACGTGTTCCAGGAGCGGTTCGAGGATCGGCTGCTCGCGCTCTCGCAGGCCCACAACCTGCTCACGGAGGAGAACTGGAGGCACGGCTCGCTTCTCGCGCTCCTCAAGCAGGAGCTCTCTCCTTATGGAAAAGGCCGCTTTCACCTGGAGGGCGAAGCGGATGTACGCCTGGCGCCGCGGGCTCTCGTGGCGCTCGGCATGGCCCTGCACGAACTCACCACCAATGCCGCGAAGCACGGCGCGCTCTCGCGGAACGAGGGACGGCTGAACGTGCGCTGGACCGTGGAGGAGAATCCGCCCCATATCGTGCTCACCTGGGAGGAGAGCGGCGGTCCACCCCTCGAGGGACCGCCCTCCCGCCGGGGCTTCGGCTCCCGTCTCCTGGAGCGCGGCGTTCAGGCGGAACTCGGAGGCACCGTGACCCTCGATTACGCTCCGGGCGGTCTGCACGCCCGGATCACGGTGCCCCTCGACGAGGCGAATCTGCCCGACGTCTAGAGCTGTTCCCTCCGACGTGGTCTCGCCCAAGAGCATGATCCCGGAAAGTTGGAGACTTTTCGGACCAGGATCATGCGGCTGAGACGGAGAGCATGATCCCGGAAAGTTGGAGACTTTTCGGACCAGGATCATGCGGCCGAACAAAGACTGAAGAGCCTGATCCGACTCCACCGGATCGGAGCAGGCCCTAAGGCTTCGGCCGGGAGCGCCGGGCGGGGAGCCCGGGGCTGTCTCCGCGGAAGAGGTAGGCCGAGATCGCGTCCGTGAGCTTTGCTGCCTGTTCCACGTTGCGGTGGCTCGACGTCATCAAGCGCGTCAGGAGCGCCTCGATCACCACGACGGCGGCCGAAAGGCTGCTCGACAAAACCGGATGCTGGCTCGGGGCGAGAAGCACCACCTCGGCGAAGCGCGCCAGCGGCGAGGCGGGGGAATCCGTGATCGCCACCACCTCGGCGCCGCGGTCCCGCGCATAGGCGGTGAGTTGAACCGCGTCGGTGGCGTAGCGCGGGAAGGACAGCACGATCACGAGATCGCCTCGGCCGACATTCATGAGCCGCCCCGCCGCGACTTCCGTGCCGCCGAACTCCACGACGTTGACGAGCTGCGGGCAGAAGGGCTGGAGGCCGAGCGTCAGGATGCCGGCGAGATGCGAGGAGAGGCCGAAACCCATCACATAGACGGTGCGGGCCGATCCGAGCCCCTGCACCACCCGGTCGAGGGCCGAGACCTCGAGGCCATCCGCGGCTGCCCGGACCGAGGAGAGCGTCGTCTCGAGCCCCTCCGTGAGCGGCGACGCGCCGGTCCGGGGCCGCTCGATCGCATCCCGAAGCTTCTCGACCGGATGAAGGACGGCTTGCAGGGTTTCGGCAATGGCCCCGCGCAGCTCCGGGTAGCCCCCGAACCCGACCGCACGGGCGAAGCGGCTCACGGTGGCCGGCGACACCGAGATGGCGCCTGAGAGGTCCTCGATGCTCCAGGCCGTCACCCGAACGGGGTTTCGCAGCAGGTATTCCGCGATGAGCCGGTTCGACGGGGAGGACTCGGCTTGGAGAACGGCGAGCCTCCGCCCGAGGGCCGAACCCGCGAAAGCCGCATCGGGCGAGGGCCCTGAGGTGTGAACGATATTTTTCATCACTTGATCTTATGAAAATTTTTGTTCAATGTGGAGGCCTCCAATGTGGGAAGTGTACAAGGGAGTGTCCTCATGTTCCGTAAGCTCGCCGCCGCGGCCGTTCTCGCCGCAGCCTTCGCCGGTTCCGCCGCCGCTCAATCGCCCCTGAAGCTCCGGGTCGCAGTCGAGGGCAACTATCCGCCCTTCTCGCAGATCGCGCCCGACGGCAAGCTCTCCGGCTTCGACATCGATATCGCGAATGCGGTCTGCGCCGAGATGAAGGCCGAGTGCACCCTGGTGCAGCAGGAATTCGACGGGATCATCCCCGCACTCAACGCCAAGAAGTTCGACATGATCGTGGCCTCCATGACGATCACCGAGGAGCGCCTGAAGTCGGTCGATTTCTCCAACCCCTATTACGACGTTCCCTCCCGCTGGGTCGCCAAGAAGGGCGCCTTCAAGGGCGAAGCGACGCCCGAGTCGCTCAAGGGCAAGAAGATCATCGTGCTCCGCAACTCGCCCCGCGCCCGCTATGTTGCCGAGCGCTTCAAGGACAACGAGGTCCTCCTCGTCAACAAGGAGACGGATGTCTATCTCGAGCTCGCGGCCGGCCGCGGCGACATCGGGTTCGGATCTTCCGTGGTGTCGTCCGAGACCTTCCTCAAGAAGGACCAGGGCAAGGATTTCGACACCGTCGGCAAGACCGTGAAGCTCGAGGGCGGCACGGGCGGCGTCGGCATCGCGGTGCGCAAGAACGAGTCGGAGCTGAAGGACAAGATCAACGCGGCGCTCAAGGCCATCAAGGCCAACGGCACCTACAAGAAGCTCCAGGACAAGTACTTCGACTTCGACATCTCCGGCGAAGCGTAAGCCCGTCCGGTCGCATCCATCGTTGCCCCTCCCCGTTTCGGGGAGGGGTGAAGGGCCGCGCTCATGTTCCACGGCTATTTTCCCGCCATCCTCGACGGCCTCTGGTCGACCCTTTCGGTGGCCGCGGTGTCGCTTGCCGTCGCGTGCCTGTTCGGGCTTGCGGGCGCGACCGCGAAGCTGTCGGAACGCCGGGTGCTGCGCGGGGCGGCCGATCTCTACACGACCCTGATCCGCGGCCTGCCCGAACTCGTGCTCATGTTGCTCGTGTTCTACGGCGGCCAGATCGCCATCAACCAGATCGCTGATCGTTTCGAGCTCGGCTACATCGACGTCAATCCGTTTCTCGCCGGCACGCTGACGCTCGGCTTCATCTTCGGGGCCTATCTCACGGAAACCTTCCGGGGTGCCATCCTGGCCATTCCTCGCGGCCAGATCGAGGCCGGCCATGCCTTCGGCCTGCGCCCCCGCGAGGTCCTCTGGCGCATCACGCTCCCCCAGATGGTGCGGCACGCGATTCCGGGCTTTGCCAACAACTGGCTCGTCATGGTCAAGGCCACGGCGCTCATCTCCATCATCGGTCTCGACGACATGGTGCACCGGGCCAATCTCGCCTCGTCTGCGACCAACAAACCGTTCACGTTCTATGCCGCCATCGCGGTTCTCTACCTGGCGGTCACCACCGTTTCGGTATTGGGACTTCACATCCTGGAGCGGCGGTTCTCGCTCGGCGTGAGAAAGGTGGAGCTGTGATGATCGGACAGGTCACCTTCGGCTTGGAAAAGGCAGGGCTGCGATGATCGACTGGAGCGTCATCGGCGGCGCGCTGCCGGAATTCCTCTATGGACTTCAGGTCACGCTGATCCTTCTCGTGATCTCGCTCATCGGCGGCTTCGTGCTCGCGGTGCCGCTTGCCACCGCGCGGGTGTCGCGCCGGCGCTGGCTCTCGATGCCGGTGTGGTTCTACACCTACGTGATCCGCGGCACGCCGCTCCTCGTGCAGCTCTTCATGCTCTATTTCGGTCTCGCGCAGTTCGAATGGATCCGCGAGAGCGCGGCCTGGACGCTGCTGCGTTCGCCCTGGTTCTGCGCCTGGGCCGCCTTCACGCTCAACACCGCGGCCTACACGACGGAGATCTTCGCCGGTGCGTTGCGCAATACACCGAGCGGCGAATTGGAGGCCGCGCGCAGCCTCGGCCTCACGCCTCTCCAGATCTACCGTCGCATTCTCTGGCCTGGGGCCCTGCGCCGCGCTCTTCCGCAATACTCGAACGAAGTCGTGGGGCTCATGCACGCGACCGCCATCGCCTCGACGGTCACTCTCGTCGAGCTCACCCGCGTCGCCCGCGACGTGTATTCGATTCACCTCACGCCCGTGGAGGCTTTCGGGACGGTAGCGGCGTTCTACTTCGTCCTCACATTCTCCCTCGTCGGCCTCTTCAAGCTGATCGAGCGCCGGTACCTGCGTCACCTGCGGCCGAAGGAAGCCGGTGGTGTAACCGCAGCCCTGCCCGCCGAGCCTGGACTCGCGCTGCGCTGATTCCGGAACCCATCATGAAAACCGAACACATTCCGATTCCCGCATCCGCGCCCGGCACCGCCACGACCCTGACCGTTCATCGCTTCGGAACCGCCGGCTCCCGGCCGCGGATCTACATGCAGGCGGCGCTTCACGCGGATGAAATCCCGGGCATGTTGACGGCGCACCGCCTGCGCGAACGCCTCCATGTCCTCGAAGGCGAGGGCCGTATCACCGGCGAGATCGTCCTCGTCCCGGTCGCCAATCCGCTCGGTCTCGGGCAGCGGGTGCTCGGCAGCCACATCGGCCGCTTCGATCTCTCGGATGGTCTCAACTTCAACCGCAACTATCCCTATCTCGTCCCGACCGTCGCGGAGCGCATCAAGGACGGTCTGAACGGGGACGCCGAGGCCAATGTGCGTGTCATACGCGAGGCTCTCGTCGCCGAACTCGCCGCGACGCCTGCGACGGGTGCGGCCGAGCATCTGAAGCGGATCCTGGTCGGGCTTGCGATCGAAGCCGATGTGGTGCTCGACCTGCATTGCGACTCGGAAGCCGTGATGCATCTCTACACGCTCACCCCGACCGCGGAGACTTTCCGGCCTCTTGCTGCGCTGCTCGGTGCCGAAGCCGTGCTTCTTGCGACGGATTCAGGCGATCACCCCTTCGACGAGGCTTGCAGCCGCCCCTGGCACGAACTGGCCGAGCGTTTCCCCGATCATGACATCCCGCTCGCCTGCCAGGCCACGACGCTGGAGCTGCGCGGGGAGGGCGACGTGAGCCACGAATACGCCGAGGCGGACGCTGCCGCGATCCTCGACTTTCTGATCCTGCGCGGCGCGATCCGGGGCGAAACCCCCAATGTGCCCGAGGCGCGTTGCGAGCCGACACCTCTCGTCCATTCCGAGCCGATCGTTGCGCCGGCTACCGGGATCGTGGCTTTCCACCGTCGCCCCGGCGATCGGGTGTGCGCCGGCGAGACCATCGCCGACATCGTCGATCCCCTCACGGGCGCCGTGACGCCTGCTGTCACGCATTCCGACGGCGTTCTCTATGCCCGCGTGGCCTCCCGGTTCACCGGGGAGGGCCGCCGCCTCGGCAAGGTCGCGGGCACCACCTTCCATCGCTCCGGCAAACTCCTGAGCCCGTGAGAGAACGATGATTCTGCGTCCCAGCCGTTCGGCGAGCCCCGAGCCCTTGAGAGATCCCATGACGCCGCATCTCTGCCATCCAGCTTGCCCCTGAGCCCTTGAGAGATCCCATGACAGCAAAACTCAGCGCGCAAGCCATCCACAAGCGTTTCGGCTCCGTCGAGGTTCTCAAAGGCATCTCGGTCGAGGCCAAGGCCGGCGACGTGATCTCGATGATCGGCTCGTCGGGCTCGGGCAAAAGCACCTTCCTGCGCTGCCTCAACCTGCTCGAACGACCGAACAAAGGCCGCATCGCGCTTGCGGGCGAGGAGTTGCGTCTCGTGGCCGACAAGCGCGGCGAGCTCAACGCCGCGGATGCCCAGCAATTGCGGCGCCTTCGCAGCCGCATCGCCATGGTGTTCCAGCAGTTCAACCTCTGGGCCCATATGACGGCGGTGGAGAACATCATCGAGGCCCCGATGGTGGTGCTGGGCCTGTCGAAAAAGGAAGCCGTGGAGCGGGCCGACCACTACCTCAAGCGCGTGGGCGTCCATCACCGGCGCGATGCTTACCCGGCTCACCTGTCAGGAGGCGAGCAGCAGCGGGTCGCCATCGCCCGGGCACTCGCCATGGAGCCCGAGGTGATGCTCTTCGACGAGCCGACCTCGGCCCTCGATCCGGAACTCGTCGGCGAGGTCCTGCGCGTGATGCGTTCCCTCGCCGAAGAGGGTCGCACCATGATCGTGGTCACCCATGAGATGAGTTTCGCCCGCGACGTGTCGAACCGGGTCGTGTTCCTTCACAAGGGCATGATCGAAGAGGAGGGGCCTCCAGCCGAGGTGCTCGCGCGCCCGCGCTCCGAGCGCCTGCAGGGCTTCCTGGCGAGCACCCTGTCCTGACGCGTGCCGGACCGCTTCTTGGGTTCTCCGAGAAGAAGCTGTCCCCAGCACGCTCGACCTAGAGCGTTTTCGAGTGAGGTGGATCCGGCTCACGTCAAGAAAACGCATCAAACCAAATACGAGAGATGATTCCACGCAAGGGGAATCAGCTCTAAGCGTTCACCAAAGGCCGCCGAGGGCCCCGATGGCCACGGCGGCCGTGACGATCCCGACAAAATCCAGAAACCCAGCCATATGAACGAACCCCATGCGCCTCTGCGCGCCGCGCCCGACTTGGCCGCAGCTCGGTGGTTGTCCGCCATCGTGGCGTGCATGTACGTGCCGGTGCGCACCTTAGAGTTCGCGAGGCGCTAGAGTCTTTGAGGGCTGCCGGGTGCGCCGGGCTTGGATGGGATGATGGGCTATGAAGCGAAAACGTGCAGGGCTGCGTATTGCAGCAGCATGATCGTCTTGCCGTCCCGTATCTCGCCGCTGTCGATCATGGCGAGCGCGCGCTCGATGGGGACCTCAAGCACCTCGATGTCCTCGCCCTCCTCGGCCGCGCCGCCGCCGGCCGACAGCCGGTCCCGGGGCTCGTAACGGCCGAGGAAGAAATAGAGCTTCTCGGTCACGGAGCCGGGGCTCATGAAGGCCTCGAAGACTCTGCGGACGTCCCTGACCCGGTAGCCTGTCTCCTCTTCGACCTCGGCGCGGATCCGCTCCTCGGGGCCCGCCTGATCGAGGAGGCCAGCAGGTGCTTCGATGAGGAGATCGTCATGCCCGTTCACGAAGGCCGGGTAGCGGAACTGCCGCGTGAGCACCACCATGCGCCGGTCCGGATCGTAGAGCAGGATCGTGGCACCGTTGCCGCGATCATAGGTCTCCCGGCTCTGCGTTTGCCAGGAACCGTCACCGCGCTGGAACGCGAAGGTGGTCTTTTTCAGCACGTACCAATCGTCGGAGAGAACCTCGATGTTCTGAACGCGCACGCGGTGGGCAACGGCCATGGTAGGTCTCCGGGGTTCCTCCTGGACATCCGTGCAAAACCGTGCAGAGTCAAGATAATTCGTGCAGAGAGGATGAAACGGTGCTGACCCAGGAGCGCAAGGCCCACATCCTGGACGTCCTCCGCCGGGACGGCCGCATCGTCGCGAAGGCCGTCAGCCAAGCCCTCGGTCTGTCGGAGGATACGATCCGGCGCGACTTAAGGGAGCTGGCTGCCGACGGACTCCTGCAGCGTGTCCACGGGGGAGCGCTGCCCAAGTCGCCCGCGATTGCCGATTTCGCGGGTCGCCAAGCCCTCTCGTTGGACGCGAAGCGCGCTATCGGGCGAGCCGCCGCCGCCATGGTGCGGCCCGGCCAGGTGGTCTTCGTCGATGGGGGCACCACGGCGGTCCATCTGGCCCGCCATCTCGCGCCGGAACTCAGGGCCACGGTGGTCACGCACAGCCCCACCATCGCGGTCGAGCTCGTTGGGCATCTCGGCGTATCGGTCGAACTGATCGGCGGGCGACTGTTCAAGCATTCCGTCGTGGCCGTGGGAGCCGTCGCGATCGAAGCCATCGCTCGGGTGCGTGCCGACATCTACTTCATGGGTGTCACGGGCGTGCATCCGGAGGCTGGCCTCACCACAGGGGATGCCGAGGAGGCCGCAATCAAGCGGGCGTTATCCCGGCAGGCCGCAGAAACGGTTGTTCTGGCTTCACCCGAGAAGCTCGGTGCAGCCTCACCCTACTTGGTGATCCCGTTCTCCGATGCCGATGCCCTGGTGGTCGAAGGTGAGCCGCCCGCAGACGTCGCGGAGGCCTGCCGCAGCCAGGGCATCACCCTCATACGGGCCTGAGCGCTTCCGCGCTCCTGGGACCGGCGTCCAGCTCAAGAAAATATCGGAACTGACATCGCCGCGATCGACTGCCCGACGCTCTCAGTTGTGCGGGTACGTCACCGCGCACAGGTTGCAGCATGCAAATAATACACCGCAATGCGTTCATAGAGAAAAGAACGATCGGGCGAGGTTTCCGATGCTGCCTGACAAGGGTACGTGCGGGAGCAGAGGGGCAGCACGGTCCAGAGGAATTTGTCGGGTGGACATTCAACCAAACGATGACTGGAGAGTTTCCTTAAGGGACGACCCGCAGACGGTGCGAGAGGCCTCAGATTCACTTGACCTCATTCAGGCATTGATGATGCAGGACGCGTGCCGTAACGGGAAACAACACACGCCCGGAGTCTTCCGTTCGCCATGTCGAACACGAGCCAGCAGTCCCCACGCATCCTCGTCGTCGAGGACGAAAACGACCTCCGCGAGCTGGTGGTGGAATGTCTCGAAGGCGAAGGCTGGGATGTGATTTCAGCCGACACCGGCGAGCAGGCTCTGGAGCACCTGCGCACGAACCCGAACATCGGCGCGCTCTTTACCGACATTCGGCTTCCGGGGGGCATCGACGGCTGGAGCGTGGCAGAGGAGTATCGTGCACTTTACCCGAACCGGCCGGTTCTCTATGCCACGGGGTACTCGGCGTCCCATACTCCCGTGTCGGGGAGCATGTTCTTCCGAAAGCCCTACAAGCTCCAACAGATCGTCCTCTACCTGAAGGCTCTCGCCTTCGACGATCCGAAACGAGACCCGACGCAAGCCTCCCGAGCGTGATCTCACGGCCGATCCCCAGTCGCTGGAGCGAGGCGAGAGCCGGTTCGGCTCTGTTGCTGGTCTCTGGCTGACGCTACGACAGATTGAGGCGGAGCCTTAGACAGGCCTCCGAGTGTCACTGATCGCGACACCGACGAGACGGTGAGCCGACATGGCTCCGCCTTGAATCGGCGTTGCTCTCAACGAGAGGATCGTGGTTTCGCCGCTTGGTCGCATCACCCGAAACGCAATTGCCAAGGTGCCGCTCTGCCCGAGGGCCTCTTCGATGGCAGCCTCCACGGCGGCCCGATCCTCCGGGTGGATCCGAGCGTAGAAGGCGGGCACCGATCCTGATTCGAGGCCCAGGGTCACCCGCGCGTTGCCCGACCAGGTGACTTGGCCGGTGTGGAGGCTCAGCGACCATGTCACGAGCCCTGCAAGCTCTGCAGCCAAGCGCAGGCGTGTCTCTGCTTCGTCGAGATTGGCGAGAAGGTCTTCGGATCCGGGCAGGTCGCCGGATGCCTCGTTATCCTGCTGGGGACTCACGGGGCGCAAGCCGATGTAGCGCCGGTCGACGCCCGCCCATCCATTCAAGGCCCGCCCGTCGGCCAGCCGCCGGCTGAACAAGGGCTTGTAACGACCGGTCGGGATCTCGATCAGCACGGGGATCGAGAGATTGGGCTGTTTGTAGATAGCCGACAGAGTTTCTCGCAGGCGCCGGGCCTCGACGCGGACGATGGCATCTGTCGCGGGGTCGAAGTTTGCAGGGCGGCCGAAGACCTCCGTGGCGATCACATAGGATTTCAGCGTATCTCCCCGACCCGAGAGAGTCTCGTTCACGACATAGGTCAGGAAGCCCACCAACTGGGGCGAGCGTCGAAACAGGGGCGTGCTGATGAGACTCGCGACGGTGAGCCGGACCTCGTCCGGGGTGACCTCTCCACCCGGCTGCGCATTCGTCGAACCGCTATCTGTTTCTGGTCCCATCGAACTCGCATTGTGAGGGCTCAAACCACGCAGGCAGAGCATAAACATTATTAACCTGTGTTGGTTCTGAGCCTCCAGCAACTCCCGATTGATATAGATCCCGATCCAGTCCTGCCGGAACGGGGCAGAATCGACCGGCAGATTGCGCCAGAGCCACCTGCCGCAACGGAAGTTCATCCCGGTCGGGAGCGTTCTCCACGAATGTCGTGTGGCCCCGAGGGTCCTGTGGTCGCATGAGTGCCGCACGCGGCCCCACCTCGCCCAACTCACCGCTCCAATACGGGCTTACCCGTTCTCCCATCAACTGCCCCGCCTGACCCGAATGGTCGAGTGAGGCCTTGCGTCGGGTCGGGCGATCTACGGCCCCGAGCAAGCCCTTCAAGGCGCCTGATTTGCCCCGGGCGGTCCCCAGCGTGCCTCATGGTCACGACGACATGCCGCTTCGGGCTCCGACATCGTCAAGCCCGAACGTCAGCACGATGGAGAGGGCGTCTCGCCCAAGGTCGGTATCCTGCACAATCTCGAAGCGCTCCTGACGGGGCACTCCAAGAAAGTGCTCGACGTACTCGAGCAACGCGAGGCCCATCTCGGCCGGGCTGCGCGGCCGAAGCCCGCCGAGGCCGCTCTCGCGCCCGCAGGGCGTGTCATGGAGATCCGACGGCCGCAAGGCATCGGTTCGTACAGGAATCCCGATTGCCGGCTCGGCAACGGGCTTGACTTTGCATGCCTCTGCACCTTGTCGGTTCCAGGTCGAGCGGGAGGACGGATATGGTCTCGGGCAGCGGCTGCCGTGCAACACCAAAGCGCCCTCTAACCTGCTCGACCCGATCCCGTCTCTCCACTCCGTTCAGCCGCTGTCGTTCCGGACCTCTGCCTTCGTGGCTCGCCGCCGACGGGCGCGGCGCTGCTGGCACACCTCCTGCATGCTTAAAGGCAACTCGAACGGCTTCAACGACCTTTGGTGGAATGACGGATAGAGACGCACGCTCCGGCGGTTCGAGCGCCGGGTTCTTCCCGGCATCGCAGCCTCTTCCCGAAAGAGTGCCATGTCGCCCGTAAGCACGTCCCATCTCGTTCTGCGCGATCTCACGGCGTCCTACGACGGCCTCACGCAGGCAGTCGATCGCCTCGACCTCGAAGTCGGACGGGGCGAGCTGGTGGCGCTCCTCGGGCCTTCCGGTTGCGGCAAGACAACGACACTCCGCATGGTAGCGGGCTTCGTGAAGCCCTACTCCGGGGCCATTCTGCTTGGCGGTGAAGACCTCACCCACCGCCCGGCCCACAGGCGCAACATGGGCGTGGTGTTCCAGTCCTATGCGCTCTTCCCCCATCTCACGGTGATCGAGAACGTGGCCTTCGGCCTGCGCATGCGGAACGTCGGAACGGCGGAGCGGGTCGCGAAGGCCCGGCGCACCCTCGACATGGTGGCGCTCTCGCATCTCGCGGAGCGGTATCCTGGCCAGCTCTCGGGAGGACAGCAGCAGCGTGTGGCACTTGCCCGGGCCCTCGTGATCGAGCCCAGCGTCCTCCTGCTCGACGAGCCTCTCTCGAACCTCGATGCAAACCTTCGCGCCGAGATGCGTCAGGAGATCCGCGCGCTGCAGCTGCGCCTTGGGATCACGACCCTATTCGTCACCCACGATCAATCCGAGGCGCTGGCGATGTCGGACCGGATCGCCGTCATGAGCGAGGGAAAGCTCGTCGAGGTGGGAACGCCCGTGGAGTTGAGCGATCAGCCGCGCCACCCCTTCACGGCTTCCTTCCTCGGCGCCCGCACTGTCGTGCACGGGCGCACGGTCGACGGGGTGTTCCAGGCCCCGGGCCTCGCCTGCGCCGATGCTCCGGCCGGCGCTTCCGCCATCGTTCTGCGTGCGGCGCGCCTGCGCCTCGCGGATGGGACGAGCGCGGGCCCCTTGCGGCTCTCGGGAACCGTGGCGGCCGCGGCCTATCTCGGTGACGTCTACGAGAGCGACGTCGAGACGCCCGCCGGCACCATCCGCGTTCTCATGCCCTCCGAGGGGCAGCCCCCGATGGTGGGGCGGCCGTGCACGGTCGAAGCTCTGCCGGGCGGCGTCAGTTTCATCACCGCGACCTCTTGAGGAGACCCATCAATGAGCATCACACGGCGCACCTTCGGCAAGCTCGTTCTCGGTGCGGGGGCGGTCGCGCCCATTCATTTCATCCGGCCGGCCGTCGCGCAGCCGAAGCCCGGCGACGAACTCGTCGTCGGAATTTGGGGCGGCGCGCAGGAGCGCATCGTGAAGGAGCATGTCGAGAAGCCCCTTGTCGAGAAGTTCGGCTGCAAGGTGTCCTATGTGCTCGGCGGGACGCCCGAGCGCCGCGCCCGCGCCTACGCGGAGCGCGGGCGCCCGAGCTTCGACGTGCTCTACCTCAACATTTTCGAAAGCCGGCAAGCCGTGAAGGATGGGGTCACGCAGGCACCCACCGAGGCGGTACCTCAATTCGCCAACCTCTACGAGCCGGCCAGGATCGGCGGCTACGGCGTCGCCTTCAATCCGTGCACGATCGTCTACGACAAGCGCAAGGCCGCAAAGCCCGTCACCTCCTGGAAGGACATCTGGAACCCCGAATGGAAGGGGCGCGTGGCGTGGCCCACCTATCCCGGCGCCGAGGGCGCCGCAGCCCTCCTGATGGCCGCGAAGGTTTGGGGTGGGGACGAGAGGAACATCGACGTGGGCTTCAAGAAGATCCAGGAGCTCAAGCCCTTCGCGGCGATCCAGGGCAGCCAGGACCAGCTCTTCCAGATGTTCGATCAGGGCGTCGCCGATCTCTCCATCGAGTTCGGGAGCTTCACGCGCAAATACGCCGAGACCCGCAACCCCAACATCGAGATCGCGAACCCGGCGGAGGGCCAGGCGATCGCTATGAACGTCGCCTGCATTACGGTCGGGACGAAGAACCAGAAGCTCGCGGAGGAGTGGGTGAACCTCCACCTCTCCGAACCCTGCATGCTGGCCTATGCCCGCGAGACCTACTACTCGCCGACCGTCAAGAACATCGCTGTTCCAGACGAACTGAAATCCAAGCTCGTGCTGGGGGACGAGGTCGGCAAGCTCGTCGATTTCGACTGGGACGTGGTCACCCGCAGCCAGCCCGCCTGGACGAGCCGGTTCAATCGGGAGATCGCCGGGTGACGGGCGCAGTCGGGCCGCACGCTGCCGCGGCCCCTGTCCCGGCGCTGCCGCGGCCGCCGCGGCTCCGATCGGATTGGTTCGTCGGTCCGGCACTCGCGCTGCCGGTTACGCTCTGGCTCCTGATCGCTTTCGCGGCGCCGCTCGCGGTCGTCGTGCTCCTGTCGCTTCAGGAGTTCGCCGATCCCTTCGCGCCCTTGAGCCTCGCGCCGAGCATGGCGCAATTCCAGACCATTGCGAGCGACACGTTCTATCTGCGCGTTATCGGCGAGACCCTCGCGCTCGGGGCCGGCGTCACGGTGCTCACCGTGGTGCTGGGCTATCCCCTCGCCCTGTGGCTCGCCCGCATGCCCGTGCGCTGGCGCCCGCTCGCCTTTGCGGTGATCCTGATCCCGCTTCTCACCAATGTGGTGGTGCGTTCGCTCGGCATCGTGCTGCTGCTCGCGCCCGACGGCCTGATCAATGCAGTGCTCATAGCCATCGGTCTGCCGCCGGCCCGAGGCATGCTCTACACCCATGGCGCCGTGGCGTTGGCACTTGCCCAGGTGTTCATGCCCTTCCTGGTGCTCGCTCTCTACGACATCCTCCAGGGCACGTCGCCGAGGATCCGCGAAGCGGCCGAGAGCCTCGGCGCCTCGCGTACGATGTGCACGCTCCTCGTCGACGTGCCGCTCTCCCTGCCGGGCCTTCGCGCCGGGATCGTGATCGTGTTCCTGATGTCGTCGACGGCCTATGTGTCCGCGACGCTGCTCGGCGGAAAGAAGGTCTGGACCACCGGCATGCTGGTCTGGCAGGAGGCACTGCAGAACCTGAACGCGCCCCTGGCCGCGGCCCTCGCCCTCATCATGACGATCCTGAGCACCGCCTTCGCGATCGGGGTCTATGCGGTGGCCCGGCGCCTCATGCCCTGGACGAGCGGGCGCCCGTCGCCGGCGATCAGCATCCCGGCCTGGGCCATGCGCATTCTCGATGTCGTGGGGCGTCCGGTCGGGATCGTCCTGCTGCTTGCAGGCCTTGGCCTTCTTCTGCTGCCCCTTGTCCTTGTGTGTATCCAGAGCTTCAACGACGTCCCGCAGGCGACCGTTGCGGGCTTTCGCGCCTTCACCCTCAAATGGTACGAGCGGATCTTCACCGGCGGCGCCTATTGGGGATCCTTCGTGGTTTCCGTGCAACTCGCGCTCGCCGCGGCTGCGGTGGCGCTCGCGCTGGCGCTGCCTGCGGCCTTCGCGTTGGCGCGCCGCCGTTTCCCGGGTCTCACGGGGCTCTCGGCCTTCTGGATGCTGCCCCTGTCCCTGCCCCATGTGGCGATCGGGGTCGGCATGCTGCGCCTTCTCCAGATCTACACCGCCATGCCCCCTTTCTTCGGGCTCATGGCCGTGCATGTGGTCCTGATCCTTCCCTTTTCGATCAGCCTCCTGCAGGGCTCCGTCGAACAGCTGGATCGTGCGCAGGAAGAGGCCGCCGCGAGCCTCGGCTCCGACCCGGTGCGGCGCTTCTTCTTCGTGATCCTGCCGGGGCTCGCCCCGGGGCTCACGGCCGCCGCGATCATGAGCTTCCTGCTCTCCTTCGGAGAGGTGACGGTGACGAGCTTTCTCACCACCGCGCGCCTCACCACGCTGCCGGTGCGGATCTATGCCGAATCGACCTTTAGCCTGGAGCCCACGGTCCACGCGGTCTCGGCGCTTCTGATCCTCGTCACAGTGGCGGCGCTCGCGATCCTCAACCGCGTCGTACGCCTCGATCGTCTGCACGCGCGGTAAGAGGGTCCGCTCAGAGCTCCGCCATGGCTGCGCTGAACTCGGCCGCGAGCGCCTGCCCTTCGGCGATCACGGCGGCACGGTCGAGAGTTCGGGGCTTGCGATCCCGCAGGAGCCACTGCCCGTCCACCATCACGTCGCGCACATCGGTGGCGAGCGTCGCGTAGACGAGCGTCGCGTGCGGGACGTAGAGGGGTGTGAAGCGGGTCGACGAGGTGTCGATACGGATGAGGTCGGCGCGCTTCCCCGGCTCCAGGGAGCCGATCTCGCGGTCGAGCCCCAGCACCGCCGCTCCTTCGACCGTCGCCATGCGGACGATGTCGACGGAGCGGATGGCGGCGCCGTCCCGGTTGGCAAGCTTCTGGAGCTTCGCGACCTGCGGGAACTGCGCGAAGAGGTCGATGGTGTTGCCGCTCATCGGCCCGTCCGTGCCGAGACCCACCGTGATCCCGGTCCTGCGCATCGCGACCACCGGGGCGATGGGGCGCCCCGCCTTGGCGTTCGAGCCCGCATTGTGGGCGACGCGCACGCCCGCGCGAGCCATCGCTTCCCGGTCGCGCTCGTCGACGAAGATGCAATGGGCGGCGACCAGGCCCTCACGCAGCAGGCCTGCCTGCGCCATGAGATCGACCGGCGTGCCACCGTAGCGGTCCCGCACCCAGCCCGGTTCGTAATCCATTTCGGCGAGATGGATCTGCACGGGAGCGCCCGTCCGCTCCCAGGTGGCGGCGACGCGCTGCAGGATCTCCAAACCCGTGGTGTAGGGTGCGTGCGGAGCAAGCGATGCGGTGATCCGCGGATGGCCCGCGAAAGCCGCCCGTGCCTCCTCGAAACGGGCGAAGCCCTCGTCGACATTGGCCGCATCGGGCGCCGCGAAGTCCACGATGGTCTGGCCTACGATCCCGCGCATTCCGGCCTCGTCGAGCACGCGCCCGACCTCGGTCTCGAAATAGTACATGTCGGCAACCGTCGTGGTGCCGCCCTCGATGAGTTCGAGCGCCCCGAGCCGCGTTCCGATCCGCACCATCTCCGGCGAGACGAAGCGCTTCTCGAGCGGAAACACATAGCGGCGCAGGCGGTCGTTCATGTCCTCGCCGAGACCCCGGAAGAGGGACATCGCGATGTGGCAATGGGTGTTCACGAGCCCGGGCATCACGATGTCGCCCGCCGCATCGATCACCTCGGCGCCCTCGATCCGAGGTCCAGGACCGCCGCCTACTTCAAGGATGCGGCTTCCTTCGACGAGCACGTAGCCGGGCCGGTGCACGGTCATGGCCTGATCGGCGGTGACCACGAGGGCGTTCGTGATGAGAAGCCGTGTCACGCCTCGCCCTCCGGCAAAATGCAGCATTGCTGGGGCATCGGCACGAGTACGGCCTCGGCACCCGGGTCTGCGGCGCGGTCGAGGGGGCCGTTGGCGATGAGCGCGCCCGCTGGGGTCTCGGCCCGATATTGATAGGCACGGCCCAGATAGGTGCGAAGGCCAAGCCGCGCCCGAATGCCGTCTCCGTCCGGCATGACAGCAAGGCCGTCCGCGCGAGCCGCAAGGGTGAAGCGGTCGGGGATGGGCCCGAATTCATTTTGATTCAATGAGAGACGCTCGCCGCCGGCGAGTTCCGCGACCACACGCTCGGCCATGCGTTCCACCACCCTCAAGGGGATGAGGTTGTCGAAGCCCACGAAACGGGCCACGAAGGCGCTGTTCGGGCGACGATAGAGCACCTCGGGCGCGTCGAACTGGACGATGCGGCCCGCGTCCATGATGGCGACCCGGTCGGAAATCGAGAACGCCTCCTCCTGGTCGTGGGTGACGTAGACCGCCGTCGAGCCGTTGGCGCGCTGGAGCGCCCGAATCTCGACCCGCATGTCGACCCGCAGCTTCGCGTCGAGGTTCGAGAGCGGCTCGTCGAACATGAGAAGCTTGGGCTCGATCACGAGGGCCCGCGCGAGGGCCACGCGCTGGCGCTGACCGCCCGACAGGGCAGCGGGGTAGCGCTCCGCGAAGGCCCCGAGCCCCACCCGCTCCAGCATGGCCGTCGCCTTTGCGCGCCGCTCGGCCGAGCGCATCCCGCGCTGCTTCAGGCCGAAGGCTACGTTGTCGAGAACCGACAGATGGGGAAACAGCGCGTAAGTCTGGAACACGAGGCCGATGTCACGCCGGTAGGCGGGCAGGGGCGTCACGTCCCGGCCATCGATGAGGATGCGGCCGGAGGACGGCTCCAGGAAGCCCGCGATGAGGCGGAGCGTCGTGGTCTTGCCGCAGCCCGAGGCGCCGAGCAGCGAAACGAGTTCGCCCACAGCCACCGGGAGCGTGAGGTCCTCGAGCACCGTGGTCGAGCCGTAGCGGGCGCTCACCCGATCCGCGAGGAGGAAGGGAGCGGAGGTGGCAGACCCGTGGCGGGCGCTCGCGCGGTCGGCGGGGGAAAGGTCGTCAGCGGACAAAGCGGGACAATCCTAGGGTTCGCTCCAGTGCGGGGGAAAGGCTGTCAGCGGACAAAATGGAATAATCCTAAGGCTCGCTCCAGTCCTGGGGAGAAGCTGTCAGCGGACAAAGTGGGACAATCCCAGCGTTCGCTCCACCACCATCATGACCACCACCGTGAGCGCCATGAGGAGCACGGAGAGCGCCGCCACGGTGGGATCGAAGAAGTTCTCCACATAGGCCAGCATCTGGATCGGCAGGGTGCTGATGCCGGGGCCGGTGAGGAAGAGCGAGATCGGTACGTTGTTGAGGGAGGTGATGAAGGCGAGGATCGAGGCCGCGATGACGCCGGAGCGGATGTTCGGCAGCACCACGGTGAAGAAGGTCTTGAGCGGCGGCGAGCCGAGGCTGATTGCGGCTTCCTCGATTGCGAAGTCGAACTGCGCAAGGCTCGCACCCACCACGCGGATCGCATAGGGCAGGAGCAGGATCGTGTGGCCCATGAGAAGGGCAGGGAACACGGGCAGCCCGAGGCTCACGACGACGTTGGAGAGGAGCGCGAATCCAAACACGATCTCGGGGATCAGCACGGGGAGCACGAAGAGGTTCGCGACCGCCTTCGGGAGCCGCACCCGGTGGCGGCTCATCGCATAGGCTGCGGGCACGCCGACGAGGAGAGCGAGGGCGGTCCCCAGCACCGCGACCTGCAGGCTGATCCAGAACGTGTCGCGGAAGGCCGTAGTTGCGAACACATTGGTGAACCAGCGCAAGGACAGGCCCTGCGGCGGGAAGGCCAGGAAGGTCGTGTCGCTGATCGCGGCGCCGAGCACGATCACGAGGGGCCCGAGCAGGAACACGTAGACCAGAACCGCCGCGAGCGTGACGAGGGGATGCCGTCCGGTCATCGCATCACGCTGCCGGGTTGAGGCGCCGGGCGAACCGGCTCATGCCGAGCACCACGACGATGGTGATCGCCACCATGACGACGGCGATCGTGGACGCGGTGAGCCAGTCGAACTGCACCATGGAGCGTTGATAGAGCAGGGTCGCGAGCACCGTCTGACGCTGTCCGCCGAGGAGCTGGGGCGTGGTGTAGGCCGTGAAGCTGCCCGTGAAGACCAGCACCGCGCCCACGATGAGCCCTGGGGTTGCCAGCGGCAGCACCACCTGCAGGAACGTTGCACGTGGTCGGGCGCCCAGCGACGCGGAGGCCTGGAGGATATCGGCCTCGATGTTCTCGAGCACTCCCACGAGCGAGAGGATCATGAGCGGTGAGAACAGATAGACGAGGCCGATCACCACGGCGGTCTGCGTGTAGAGGAGCGTCACGGGCTCAGCCGTTATCCCGAGGCCGAGAAGCGCCTTGTTGAGGAGGCCGTTGCGACCGAGGATCACCATCCAGGCAAAGGAACGCACCACCGTGCTGGTGAGGAGCGGGAACACAGCCGCCACGATGAGAAAGCTGCGCCACGTGCCCCGCGAGCGGGCGATCACATAGGCTGTGGGAAAGCCCAGCAGAACGGAGATCGCGGTCGTGAGAAGCGCGATCTCGATGGTCCGCCAGAGCACCGTCTGGCTGAACCCGCTCGACAGGAAGCGGGTATAGGGCGCAAACAGCCCCTGCGGCGCTCCGAACGTGGCCGCCACCGTGCCGGCCACGGGGGCGAGCAGGAGCGCCGCAAGGGCGAGCACCGCAGGAGCGATCAGGAGCCAGGGTGCGAGGCGTTTCATGCCCGGTGGGAGAAAACAGGGCGGGGTTCTAGCGCGCGAACAGCTCGTTCCAACGGTCGGTCCAGTCGGTCTTCACCTCGTTGAGCTTCGCGTAATCGGGCTTGCGCAGTTTCTGGATCGTCGCCTCGCCGTAGGTCCAGATCGCTGCCTGCTCGGGTGTCAATTCCACCTTGCGGTTCACCGGTGCATCCACCTTGAGCACCGCCATAGTCTTCTGGACCTCGGGGCTCAGATGGAAGTTGATGAACTCCTGGGCGAGATCCTTGTTGGGCGATGCCGCCACTACGTTGATGGTGTTCATGTTCGCGAAGGGACCCTCCTTGAGCTCCGCCCATTGCGCGGTCGGAATTGCTGCCTTGATGTTGGCGAACACGAAGTCCTGGGCTGCCGCGATCACGATTTCCTTTTGGGCGAAGAGGTTCACGAGCTCGGAGCCCGTATTGTAGACCTTCACGATGTTGGGCTTGATCTCGCCCAGGCTCTTGAAGGCGCCCGCGGGATCCTTGAAGGCGTCGATCCCCTTGCGCTCGCCGGCAGCGATCAGGATCAGGGGCCCTGCCGTGGTGGTGATCCCGGGGATCGAGGCGCGGCCCTTGAACTCCTCGCGCCAGAGATCGGCCCAGGAGGTCACAGGTGTTTTGACGACGGCGGAATCGTAGATGATGCCGTATCGGCCCACCGTGTAGGCCGGCCCGAAGGCTTCCGTGTGGATCGTGCTGGCGATCGGGTGGAGGTCGGCGGCATTCGGGATCTTCGTGCGGTCGACCTTGGCGAACAGGCCCTCGTCGATGCCGGTTTGCGCGAAGCTGTCGGCGAGGTAGATCAGATCCACACCCTGGCCACGGCGGATGCGGACCTTGTTGAGCCGGTCGGCGTTGTTGCCGGTTTCCAAGACGATGTCGACGTTGTGCTTCTCCTTGAAGGGCTTAAAGAGTTCCCGCTCGAGAATGTCACCGTTGAAGCCCCATATCGAGATCGCGAGCGTCCTCTTCGCCTGGGCCTCGGCCGCCTGGGGAAGGCTCAGGGCCGCAACGAGGGCGAGGGCAGCCGCACGGGTGAAAGACAGCATGGCGAGAACTCCAGGGAGGAATGGGAGGCAGGGGGGCCGCTCAGGCGGCATCTTTGTCTACAATCCGGATCCAGAGAAGCGAAATATGTGGGCAGCCGGTGCGGCCTTCGTCCCAGGCAATCTGCCCCGCGAGGGGATGCGGGAATCATGAGCGAACCTGTTGCGGTCATCGTCGATACCGATCCGGGGCTCGACGACGCCGTCGCGATCCTGCTGGCGCTCGCCTCGCCGGAGTTGCACGTCATCGCTCTCACGGCGGTCGCCGGGAACCTGGGCCTGCCGGTCACGACCCGCAATGCTCTGCGCATCCTCCACCTCGCGGCCCGTGACGACATTCCGGTGTTTGCCGGCGAGGCCGCGCCCCTGAGCCGGAACCCCATCACGGTCGGCGAGGTCCATGGGGACGACGGCCTCGGCGGCGTCGATCTGCCGATGCCCGCGCGTACCCCTGAACCGCTGGGAGCGGTCGCCTGGATGGCCTCCACCCTCCGCGAAGCCCCCGGCGGCACGATCCGGATCCTGGCACTGGGGCCGCTGACCGACCTGGCCCGCCTGATCGAGACGGCTCCGGATGCCGCCTCCCGTCTCGAGGGCATCGTCGCCATGGGGGGCGCGATCCGCGAACGTGGGAATGTGGGAGCCAGGGCTGAGTTCAACCTCGCGGCCGATCCTCATGCGGCCGAGATCGTCCTAGGCTCGGGAATTCCCGTCACGCTCGTGCCGCTCGACGCGACCCGCCAGGTACGGGCCGACGCGGCATGGACCCGTGAGCTCGCGCGGAGCGGCGGCCGGGCCGCGGGTGCGGCCGCGAGCCTGATCGAAGCCTACTTCGCCCGCACGCAGGGCGCCCCGCGGGAGAGTCGCCCGCTGCACGATCCCTGCGTGGTGTTGAGGGCGATCCGGCCCGCCCTGTTCCAGGTCGAGCGCCTGCCCCTGCGGGTTGAAACCGCAGGTCCCGATGCGGGCGCCACTCTCATCGACGCGGGCGGCGCGCTTATTGATACCATCACCGGTGTCGATGCGCCTGCCGCTCTTGCTCTCCTCGGCGAGCGGCTCTCGCGGCTCTGAACTGCTTCGCACGGCCGCCAAGCCCATCGCGGAAATACCTGTTGCACCGCATGATTCAGGATCGGGCCGAGCAAGCGCGAAAGGCGCTCCCAGAACGGTTCTCTCGTTCGTGGAATCGGCTCTAGTTTTCCGAGCGGTCGCGTTCCCCTGATGCGGGTCCACCTCACTCGAAAACGCTCTAGGCTCCAGCGATGGCGCTTGCCTCGGCCCCCGTCGCGAGCACCGTGTCGAAGAGCCGGAAGGTGTTCCGGCCTGCTGCCTTCGCGGCGTAGAGGGCCAGGTCCGCGCTCTTGAAGAGAGTTGCCGCGTCGCTCCCGTGAGCCGGGGCCACCGCGATTCCGATGCTCAGTCCGATCGACAGCGTCCGCCCCTCGAAGTCGAACGGCATCTCGACTGCCGCGATGAGCCGCCTTGCGAGGCTTTGCACGGCCTCGGGCTGCACGTCGCCGACCTGGAGCACGACGAACTCGTCGCCTCCGACCCGCGCGAGCGTATCCTCGCTCCGGACCAGAGTGCTCATGCGCGCAGCCACTTGCTGGAGGAGCGCATCTCCGACCGGGTGCCCATGGCGGTCGTTGACGAGCTTGAAGCGGTCGAGGTCGAGACAGAGGAGCGCGAAGGATCCTCCCTGCCGCCGCACTTCCGCGAGCCTTTGCTGCAGGCGCCCCGCGAGAGCGGTCCGGTTCGGCAGGCCGGTGAGGGCATCGTGGTGCGCCTGGTGCTCGAGGCGGCGCTCGGCCTCCTTGCGGAGGGTGACATCGGTATAGGTGCGAACGACTCCGCCGGTGCTGGGCAGGGGCACGGTCCTGATTTCGAGGACCTGCCCGTTGGGGCGCTCACGTTCATAGCAGTGCTCGCGATTTTCCACGCCGCTCGCGCGAACCCAATTCACGAAGGTCGCATCGGATTTGACGAATTCGTTGCCTTGCAGCTGGTGCTGGCGGACCGCCTCAAAGGTGGGTTTGCCGGCCATCAGCGCAGGCGGGAGGTCGAGGAGTTCGATCGCGCGCTTGTTGCAGACCTGAACGACGCCATTGCTGTCCACCATCATGAGGCCCTGGTCCATATGGGCGAGGGTTACGTCAAGGATCTCCTGCTGGGCCTCGAGCTCTCCGGCGCGGGCGGCAAGCTCCCGCGCCTGCTGGGCAATGAGGGCCTCGTTGGCTCGGCGGACCGCGGCCTCGTCCTCGCTGTCCACACGCGCCTTGTGGAGCTTGAGATGGGCGATCACCACGGAGGCGAGGTCCCGCAGGTTTGCGGCGTCCGCGGCCGAGAGCGTGCGCGGCTCCCTGTCGATGATACACAGGGTGCCGACCCGAAGGCCCGGTTCGACGACGAGAGGGCACCCCGCATAGAAGCGGATGAAGGGCACGCCGGTCACGAGGGGATTGGCTTCGAAGCGCGGGTCTCGGGTGGCGTCCTCGACGACCATGATCTCGTCGGACAAGATCGCATAGGTGCAGAATGCAACCTCTCGGGACGTGCTATCGACATCCAGGCCGCAGCGCGCCTTGAACCACTGTCGGTCTCCTTCCATCAGGGAGACGAGCACGATCGGAACGTCGAAGAGGCGCTGTGCCATGCGGCAGACCGCGTCGAAGTGGGATTCCGCCGGCGTATCGAGGATCTGAAGGTCGTAGAGTGTCCTCAGGCGCTCCGCCTCTCGAGAGCCGAGCGGAAATGGGGTGACGTTTCCCTCCTGCAGGGCAAAGGCGGCTTTGGCCGGCATCGGAACCTCCGGAGTCCCCGTCCGCATTCAGGTCGGTGCCCCTGAAGGGCTACGATCACGAGTCGCTCATTGTACCGGCTGCAGAATCGAATTTAAGGCTGGCCAGTTCGCTTAGGCCTACCAGTACGCGCAACCTTGGCCGCATGGCGCAGCGTCACAAAACAACCAGGCTCAACAAGTTCGACGTCTCCACGCAACCTATAGGTGAATGTATCGTTCCCTCTGGAGGCGTTGATTCACGCTTTCACGTCGTCCGAGCTGCGCTGGACAGAGTCGATCAATCGCCGCTCTTGCGGTGATGCGGCAGAACCATGGCTGAAGAACTTGGCAGGGTCCTTTGCCACGGCTTGGCAGAAGCGGGCCGGAGCCGTTCGGGAACTGCCCGCCGCCTTGCCCAAGCTTCAACCCCTGAGCGGCAAAGCTTCATCGCGCTGGGGTCATTGCGGACCAGCAGATCGCATATGCCTGTCGGAGGCCCGTTTACGACCGGGAAAGTCGTGTGGGTACCGGGGACAGTGAGGAGCACTTAAGGCCTCATTAACCACGCGCCTGCAGGCTCTAGGTCTCGTTTATGGAGGCGAGTCGGAATGTCACCCAGACGTCAATCGCAATGGGCACAGCGCCTAAGCCATCTGCAGGCATTGCGGGAGCGTTTTGCCCTCGACGGACACTACAACCGCGCCCTCCGGGCCCACCTCGTGGTGCAGCGTGTCTACGACCGCTGGGCCGACGAAGTATTCTCCGGACAGCGCTGACCGGAATGCTCGGAGCTGTCGCGAAGAGCGGCAGCGGCGCCGATCGGCGATGATTCTGCCCACGAACATCCACCTGCTCTGCTGGAGCGCGGCTATCTCCGTAAAGACAGGTTCGAGGCTTCGTGAATCGATCGGCGCGGATGAGAAGTCCGCCCGCTAGCTCCGACGCCGCTCACCCGCTCGTGGGTGAGCGGCGTCGAACGCATCGAGGAGGCGCGTTGCATCGACCTTCGTGTACATCTGCGTCGTCGAGAGCGAGGCATGGCCGAGCAACTCCTGGATGCCGCGCAGGTCGCCGCCTCGGGAGAGGAGATGCGTCGCAAAGGAGTGCCGGAGCGCATGCGGCGTCGCGCTGGACGGTAGGCCGAGGGCGCCCCGCAATTCCTCCACGGCGAGCTGGATGATCCGGGGCGAGAGAGGACCGCCCCGTGCGCCCACGAACAGCGGTTCCTCGGGCTTCTGCACGAAGGGGCAGAGCGCGAGGTAGTCCTCGACCGCTCGCTGGATCGGCGTGATGACGGGAACGGAGCGCACCTTGCCGCCCTTGCCCACCACCCGCACGCTGTCGATCCCGCTCACCGGCGCATCGCGCCTCGCGATTCCGAGTGCCTCGGAGATGCGCAGCCCCGAGCCATAGAGAAGCGCCAGCACGGCCGCGTCGCGGGCGAGAATCCAGGGTTTGCGGCCCTCCGACGAGCGCGTCTCCACATCCGTGACGGCAACCGCGGAGGCTGGCGAGAGCGGCCGGGGCAGGGTCTTGTCCATTTTCGGGGTTCGGATGGCCGCAAAGGCGGACGCGGTCCCGTGGCCGTCCCGCTCCAGATTGCGCGCAAAGGACCGCAGAGCCGCGAGCTGCCGCATGAGCGAGCGGCTGCCCACCCCCCCACCCCGGCGCGACGCCAGGAAGGAGCGGATGTCGAGGGGCTTCAGGCCCAGGATGAGGGAGATCGAGGGCGGCTCTCCGAGGTGTCCGGTCAGGAAGGCGAGGAATTGCCAGAGGTCCCGCCCATAGGCCTCGACGGTCTTCGGCGCCAGGCGCCGCTCCTTGGCGAGGCCTGCGAGCCACTCCATCGCGGCCTCCCGCGCATCGGGGGCACCGGGGAAGGCAAGATCGAAGGGGGAGGGGGAGCGTTCGGCCATCGGGTCCACGATCTGCGGCAGGAGCGCGCAAGGCTTGCGCCTGCAGCGCGATTGGGTTGTGAAAACTTGGGTCTGGTTCGTGCAGGGGCGAATCGGATCCGATTCGACCGTCTCCGGATGCGCCCCGTTCGGCTTCGGCGTTTTCGTCTCCGATCGGGTGGACGGCCAGAGGCGATCGCCCTCCCGCTGCCCGGCACCCGGCTTCGCCTTGACAGAACTCCCAAATTGGCAACGGCTGAGGGTTACACCATGTCCGTTGATCTTTCCTCACCGCCCGTGGCGGCGGCCCCCCTCGACCCCAAGACGCCCCGCGTCGCCGACGTGCTCATCCCGCTCGCCCTCGACACCACCTACAGCTACGCGGTGCCGGAGGGGCTCCCCTTGAAGGAGGGCGACGTCGTACAGGTGCCGCTCGGCCCCCGCGAGACCGTGGGCGTCGTCTGGAGCCTCCGGGCGGGCTCGGGCGCCAATTTCAAGAGCGTCACCGGCCTGATCGATGCGCCCCCGCTGCCGGCGGGCATGCGCCGGTTCCTCGAATGGATCGCCTGGTACACCCTTGCTCCCAAGGGCTCGGCCCTCGCGATGGGCCTCAAGATCCCGGATCTGAGCCGGATCGAGGCGGCCCGCGTGGGCTTGCGCCTCTCTGGGCCCCCGCCGAAGCGTCTCACCCCGGCCCGGGAGCGGGTGCTCGCCGAGGCCGCAACCCGCCTCCTGCCGACGAAACGCGAACTCGCGGACGCGGCGGGGGTGAGCACGAGCGTCGTGGACGGGCTCCTCGACGAGGGCACGCTGGAGGCCGTCACCCTGCCGCCGGAGCCCGTGGCCGAACCCCCCGATCCGGACCATGACGCCGCCGCGCTCTCCGACGGGCAAAGGGCTGCCGCAGACCGGCTCGTCGCCGCGGTTCGCGCAACTGCCTCCTCGGTGACGCTCCTCGAAGGCGTCACGGGATCCGGCAAGACCGAGGCCTATTTCGAAGCCGTGGCCGAAGCCGTTCGGACGGGGCGACAGGCCCTCATCCTCATGCCCGAGATTGCGCTGACGGCCCAGTTCCTCGACCGCTTCGCCCGGCGTTTCGGGGTGCCGCCTGCGGCCTGGCATTCCGGCGTCACGGGGCGGCGGCGCGAACGCCTCTATGCCGGCATCGCGTCCGGCGAGGTTCAGGTCGTGGCGGGAGCCCGCTCGGCGCTGTTTCTGCCCTATGCCCGGCTCGGGCTCATCGTGGTCGATGAGGAGCACGAGACCGCCTACAAGCAGGAGGACGGCGTCCACTATCACGCCCGCGACATGGCGGTGGTGCGCGGCCGGATCGAGAATGCCGCCGTGGTGCTGGCGTCCGCGACACCCTCGATCGAGACACGGGTGAACGTGGAGCGGGGGCGCTATGGGCACCTCGTGCTGCCGGAGCGCTTCGGGGGCCGGCCGATGCCGCAGATCCGGGCGATCGACCTCAAACGCGAGACGATCCCGAAGAGCCGCTGGCTCTCGCCGACGCTGACCTTCGCGGTGGAGGATACGCTCGCCAAGGGAGAGCAGGCGCTCCTTTTTCTCAATCGCCGGGGCTATGCGCCCCTCACGCTCTGCCGGGCCTGCGCGCACCGCTACGAATGCCCGAACTGCTCGACCTGGCTCGTGGAGCACCGCTTCCGCCGGGCGCTCGTCTGCCACCATTGCGGTCACGTGGAGCGGACTCCGCTTGCCTGCACGGAATGCGGCTCAGTGGATTCCCTCGTGCCCTGCGGCCCGGGCGTGGAGCGGATCGCGGAAGAGGTCGCGGCCGTCTTCCCCGGCAAGCGTACCATCGTGCTCTCGAGCGACTTCCCGGGTGGCACCGAGCGTCTGCGGGGTGAGCTCGCCGCCATCGCGGCCGGAGAGGTGGACCTCATCGTCGGAACCCAGCTCGTGGCCAAGGGGCACAATTTCCCGTTCCTGACCCTCGTCGGGGTGCTCGACGCCGATATCGGGCTCACCTCCGGGGATCCCCGCGCGGCGGAACGGACCTTCCAGATGCTCCAGCAGGTGACGGGCCGGGCCGGCCGCGGCGAGCGGCCGGGCCGGGCCCTCGTGCAGACCTGGCAGCCCGAGCACCCGGTGATCGCAGCCCTCGTGTCGGGGGACGCCGAGCACTTCTATGCGGAGGAAACCCGTGTGCGGGAGCTCGCCGGCCTGCCCCCCTTCGGCCGGCTGGCCGCCCTCGTGATCTCCGCGAACGAGCGCGAGCAGGCCGAAGCGCATGCCCGAAGCATGGCCGTGGTGGCCGAGCCTCCGCCCGGCGTCACGGTCCTGGGGCCTGCCGAGGCTCCTCTAGCCCTCATCCGCGGCCGATATCGCTATCGGCTCCTCGTCAAGACCGAGCGGGAGGTGGACCTCCAGGCCTATCTCCGCGCCTGGCTCGCCCGTTCCCCCAAGATCCGGGGCAACGTCAAGGTCTCGATCGACGTGGACCCGCAGAGCTTTCTGTAACCTGTCCGGCGAGCAGTGCCTCTGCTGGGATCTGCCATCTCCGGTGCAACTTTGCAGCCATGCCCTTGGCGAGGCGCCATCGCTGGTTCGGCATGTCGGAGGCCCACCGGCGAGTGCCGAGGAGGCGCTCGAGGTCCGCCTGCGCGTAGCCGGTCGTTTCCACGCGATAGCGAATGGCATCGACCGGGTCGGGCGCTCCGTCGGGCCGATGCGGGCAATGGTTGCAAGAGCCTCCGGCCGATAGCTGAATCGGTACGCAGGCTTAGAAGCGTCCCAAGTGGTCTGGCTTCGCCTTGCACCCCCCCCAAACCCATGCTAGTGCACCCCCGCTTCCCTGTGGGACCTTCTTGTCCCGCGTGAGCGCCCCATCCCAGACCTGACGGGTTCCGCCGCCGCACCGGCGCCGCGCTGAAATCCCCGTGAGACGGAAGAGAGACGTTCGTGGCTCAAAGCGGTTCGAAAGAAGGACCCCTCCTGTCGGGCGTGGCAGCGCGCTACGCTTCCGCCCTGTTCGATCTGGCCCGCGAGCAGAACGCGGTCGACGCGGTCTCACGCGATCTGGATCAATTCGACGCGCTGGTGCAGGAGAGCCCTGACCTGGCTCGCCTCCTGCGCAACCCCATCTTCACGGCGGACGAGCAGGCCCGTTCCATCGACGCGATCCTCGCCCGGGCGGGGCTGTCTGGGCTCACGGGAAACTTCATCCGGCTCGTCGCCGCCAAGCGCCGCCTCTTCGCGCTTCCCGACATGATCCGCGCCTTCCGCGAACTCGTGTCCGACGCCAAGGGAATCGTCAGGGCTCAGGTGACGCTCGCCGAGCCCGCCTCGGACCGGGTCATGAACGAGATCACGCAAGCGCTCCGCGACATCGCCAAGGCCGAGGTCGCAGTGAGCGTGAAGATCGACCCGAGCCTCATCGGCGGACTCATCGTCAAGGTGGGCTCGCGCATGGTGGACGCCTCCGTCCGCACCAAGCTCAATTCCATTCGCCTGGCGATGAAAGAGGCCCGGTAAGGGCCCTGTTTCAAAGCCGCTAACCGTTCCAACGTCCGTTCAAGAAGAGGTCCATCATGGACATTCGCGCCGCCGAAATCTCCGCGATCCTGAGAGAGCAGATCAAGAACTTCGGCACCGAGGCCGAGGTCACCGAGGTCGGCCAGGTGCTCAGCGTCGGCGACGGCATCGCCCGCTGCTACGGCCTCGACAACGTCCAGGCCGGCGAGATGGTGCAGTTCGAGTCCGGCGTGCAGGGCATGGCCCTGAACCTCGAGGCCGATAATGTCGGTGTCGTGGTGTTCGGCTCCGACCGGGAGATCGCCGAAGGCCAGACCGTGAAGCGCACCGGCACCATCGTGGACGTTCCGGTGGGCAAGGGCCTTCTCGGCCGCGTCGTGGACGCGCTGGGCAACCCCATCGACGGCAAGGGCCCGATCGCCTCGACCGAGCGCCGCCGCGTGGACGTGAAGGCGCCGGGCATCATTCCGCGCAAGTCCGTGCACGAGCCCATGGCCACGGGCCTCAAGGCGATCGACGCACTGATCCCGATCGGCCGCGGCCAACGCGAGCTCATCATCGGCGACCGCCAGACCGGCAAGACCGCCGTGGTGCTCGACGCCATCCTCAACCAGAAGCCGCTCAACCAGGGCACCGACGAGACCCAGAAGCTCTACTGCGTCTACGTGGCCGTGGGCCAGAAGCGCTCCACCGTGGCCCAGCTCGTGAAGGTGCTGGAGGAGAACGGCGCCCTCGAATACTCCATCATCGTGGCCGCGACCGCCTCGGACCCGGCACCGATGCAGTTCCTGGCGCCCTTCTCGGGCTGCGCCATGGGCGAGTTCTTCCGCGACAACGGCATGCATGCCGTGATCATCTACGACGATCTGTCGAAGCAGGCCGTGGCCTACCGCCAGATGTCGCTGCTGCTGCGCCGCCCGCCGGGCCGCGAAGCCTATCCCGGCGACGTGTTCTACCTGCACTCCCGGCTCCTTGAGCGCGCCGCGAAGCTCAACGAGGATAACGGTTCGGGCTCGCTGACCGCGCTGCCCGTCATCGAGACGCAGGCCAACGACGTGTCGGCCTATATCCCGACGAACGTGATCTCGATCACCGACGGCCAGATCTTCCTCGAGACGGACCTGTTCTACCAGGGCATCCGCCCGGCCGTGAACGTCGGCCTCTCGGTCTCCCGCGTCGGTTCCGCCGCACAGACCAAGGCGATGAAGAAGGTCGCGGGCAAGATCAAGGGCGAGCTGGCGCAGTACCGCGAGATGGCGGCCTTCGCCCAGTTCGGCTCCGATCTCGACGCCACCACACAGCGGCTCCTCAACCGCGGCTCGCGCCTCACCGAGCTCCTGAAGCAGCCGCAATTCTCGCCGTTGAAGATGGAAGAGCAGGTGGCTGTGATCTATGCCGGCGTGAACGGCTATCTCGATCCGCTGCCGCTGAACCGCGTCCGCACCTTCGAGGACGGCCTGCTCTCGCTCTTGCGCGGCAAGCATAACGAGATCCTGGAGTCGATCCGGACCACGAAGGATCTGCCGGGCGATACGGAAGCCAAGCTCAAGGACGTTGTCGCGTCCTACGCAAAGTCGTTCACGTAAAAAGAGCCGTCTCGCGACGGGAGTAGGGGCCGCTCGATGCCGAGCTTGAAAGATCTGCGCAACCGCATCGCCTCCGTGAAGGCGACGCAGAAGATCACCAAGGCCATGCAGATGGTCGCGGCGGCGAAGCTCCGCCGCGCCCAGACCGCAGCCGAGGCCGCACGGCCCTATGCGGAGCGCATGTCGACCGTGCTCGGCAACCTGGCATCCGGCGTCATCATCGGTCCCGAGACCCCGCGCCTCCTTGCCGGCACGGGCGCCGAGCAGACGCATCTTCTCATCGTCTGCACCGCCGAGCGTGGCCTTTGCGGTGCCTTCAACTCGTCGATCGCGCGCCTTGCCCGCGACCATGCCACCCGCCTCATGGCGGAGGGCAGGACCGTGAAGATCATCTGCGTGGGCAAGAAGGGCTACGACATTCTGCGTCGCCAATTCGGGACCCAGATCATCGACTTGGTCGATCTGCGCTCTGTCCGCACCCTCGGCTTCGAGAATGCCGACAGCATCGCCCAGAACGTGCTCGCCCGCTTCGAGGCGGGCGAGTTCGACGTCGCGACCCTGTTCTATTCCCGCTTCCGCTCGGTGATCGCGCAGATCCCGACCGCCCAGCGCCTCATTCCAGCGGATCTCCCCGCTGGCGGCGAGACCGGCGGCACCACAACGGTGTACGACTACGAGCCCGACGAGGAGGAGATCCTGGCGACGCTCCTGCCCCGCAACATCTCGGTGCAGATCTTCCGCGCGCTTCTCGAGAACGCGGCCTCCGAGCAGGGCGCCCGCATGAGCGCCATGGACAGCGCCACCCGCAACGCGGGCGAGATGATCAAGAAGCAGACGATGACCTACAACCGGTCGCGCCAGGCCATGATCACCAAGGAACTCATCGAAATCATCTCGGGCGCCGAGGCTCTCTAAAGACCGCGGCTCCGTCACCATATCGATTCAAGAACACGCGGGCGCGCGAGCGCTCCGATCGCAAGAAGGGATCATCCCATGGCCAACACCGTCTCCGCCGCCCCGACGGGCCGCATCACCCAGGTCATCGGCGCCGTCGTCGACGTGCAGTTCGAAGGCCACCTGCCGGAAATCCTGAACGCGCTCGAAACCGAGAACCAGGGCAACCGCCTCGTCCTCGAAGTCGCCCAGCAGCTCGGCGAGTCCACCGTGCGCTGCATCTCGATGGACACCTCCGAGGGCCTCGTGCGCGGCCAGCCCGTGCGCGACACCGGCGCACCGATCGCCGTGCCGGTGGGCGCCGGCACCCTCGGCCGCATCATGAACGTGATCGGCGAGCCCGTGGACGAGGCCGGCCCGGTTCCGGCGGAAGCCATGCGCCCGATCCACCAGCCCGCGCCGTCTTATGCCGAGCAGTCCACCGAGGCCCAGATTCTGGTTACGGGCATCAAGGTCGTGGACCTTCTCGCGCCTTACGCCCGCGGCGGTAAGATCGGCCTCTTCGGGGGCGCCGGCGTCGGTAAGACCGTGCTCATCATGGAGCTCATCAACAACGTCGCGAAGGCGCATGGCGGCTATTCCGTGTTCGCCGGCGTAGGCGAGCGCACCCGCGAGGGCAACGACCTCTATCACGAGATGATCGAGTCGGGCGTGAACAAGCACGGGGGCGGCGAGGGCTCCAAATGCGCCCTCGTCTACGGCCAGATGAACGAGCCCCCGGGCGCCCGCGCCCGCGTGGCGCTCACGGGCCTCACCGTCGCCGAGCACTTCCGCGACCAGGGCCAGGACGTGCTCTTCTTCGTCGACAACATCTTCCGCTTCACGCAGGCGGGCTCCGAAGTGTCGGCGCTCCTCGGCCGCATTCCCTCGGCGGTGGGCTATCAGCCGACGCTTGCCACCGACATGGGCAACCTGCAGGAGCGCATCACCACCACGACGAAGGGCTCGATCACCTCGGTCCAGGCGATCTACGTGCCCGCCGACGACCTCACCGACCCGGCGCCGGCCACCTCGTTCGCTCACCTCGACGCCACGACCGTGCTGTCCCGCTCGATCGCCGAGAAGGGCATCTACCCGGCCGTGGACCCGCTCGACTCGACGTCGCGCATGCTCTCCGCCGCCATCGTGGGCGAGGAACATTATGGGGTTGCCCGTCGCGTGCAGCAGGTGCTCCAGCGCTACAAGGCGCTCCAAGACATCATCGCGATCCTCGGCATGGACGAGCTCTCGGAAGAGGACAAGCTGACGGTGGCCCGCGCGCGCAAGATCGAGCGCTTCCTCTCGCAGCCCTTCTTCGTCGCCGAAGTGTTCACCGGCTCCCCCGGCAAGCTCGTGGCGCTCGAAGACACCATCAAGGGCTTCAAGGGTCTCGTCGAGGGCCAGTACGATCACCTCCCCGAGGCCGCCTTCTACATGGTCGGCACCATCGAGGAGGCGATCGAGAAGGCCCAGCGTCTCGCCGCCGAGGCCGCCTGATGCCTACCTTTTCTTTCGAGCTCGTCTCGCCGGAGCGGATCCTCTTCTCCGGCGATGTGGATGCGGTGGTGCTCCCCGCCTCCGAGGGTGACATGACCGTGATGCCGGGCCATGCGCCGATGATGACGGCCCTGAAGACGGGCTTCCTCATCATCACGGACCGTCCCGGCAACGGCCGCCGCATCCTCGTCCGCGGCGGCTTTGCGGATGTGAACCAGCGTGGCCTGACGGTGCTCGCCGAGCGGGCTCTGCCCGAGGAGGAGATCACGCAGGACATCCTCGACCGGGAGATCCTCCAGGCCGAGATGGCCTATGATTCCACGAACGACCCCGCCGCCAAGCACGCCGCGGAATCCGCCGTCGCCCAGTTGCGCGAGGCCAAGGCCGCACTCAACTTCTGACGGGTCATCCAACGACTTCGATGAAGGCCGGCACCAGCGCCGGCCTTTTTCGTCGGTTCGGCCTTGATCAGAATGCCGCGGCAACCAAGCCGCGCGCGTCGCCGTTGCCCGCGATAGAAATCGAGGCACCCCGATGCAGCCCGCAACCCGTCGCTTTCCGGTCTCGGCCGGCATCCTTCTTGGCCTTGGTCTCGGCGGGTTCTTCGACGGCATCGCGCTGCACCAACTCCTGCAGTGGCACCACCTCGTGACGAGCGCAGGCTACCCGCCCGACAGCGTCGAGAACCTGAAGGTGAACACCTTCTGGGATGGCGCCTTCCATGCCGCGACCTATGTGTTCACGATCTCGGGCCTTGCCGTTCTCTGGCGACATGGTCGCGCTCCGCACGAGCCCTGGTCCCGCAAGTTGCTCCCGGCCACGATCCTGATCGGGTTCGGCCTGTTCAATCTCGTCGAAGGCACCATCAACCACCAGATCCTCGGCCTCCACCATGTGAACGAAACCGTGCCTCGCGAGGAGTGGCTCCTCTGGGATCTCGGCTTCCTGGCCTGGGGGGCCGCAATGGTCGTAGGCGGCTGGCTTCTCTTCCGCGCCGGGCAGCGCGAAACTGGTCATACCCGGCAGGCGAGCGACGCCTGACGAGCCATGACGGGAGAGGCACCGCTCATCCTCACCCTTGCCCTCGACGAGCGCTCCTTCGCGTTTTTCGACGGGGAGCGGCGGCAATACTTTCCCGCCGACCGCAACTTCATCCCGGCGCATGTGACGCTGTTCCACCACCTGCCCGGGGATGAGCTCGCCGCCATCGGCGCCACCCTCGCGGCCGTGACCCGCGCCCACAATCCGTTCTCGGTCGCAGTCACCGGTCTGCGGCCCCTAGGCCGCGGCGTCGCCTACCGGCTCGAATCGTCGGCGCTCGCGGTTCTCCGGGGCGAGCTCGCCGCGCGCTGGAAGGACTGGCTCACCCCGCAGGATGCTCAACGCTTCCAACCCCATGTGACGATCCAGAACAAGGCCGATCCGGCACAGGCCCGCGCCCTGCTCCAACGGCTCGAGCAGGGTTTCTCCCCGTTCTCGGTCAAGGCCGAGGGGCTGCATCTGTGGCGCTATCTCGGCGGCCCCTGGGAGGCCGTCGAGACGTTTAGGTTCGCAGAACGGGAATGAGCCGGAAGCCGCCGGCCCGCACAAGAAACCCTACTCACCCATGGCGATGAGGTTGGCGTTGCCACCCGCCGCGGCCGTGTTGATCGTCACGGTCTGCTCGGTCGCGAAGCGCAGAAGATAATGTGGCCCGCCGGCCTTCGGGCCGGTGCCCGAAAGGCCGTGCCCGCCGAAGGGCTGAACGCCCACCACGGCGCCAATCATGTTCCGGTTCACGTAGACGTTTCCGACCGAGAGCCGGTCGACGATCCGCTCGACGGTCGAGTCGATGCGGGAATGGACTCCGAGCGTCAGCCCGTAGCCCGATCCCTCGATCGCTTCCAACACCCCGTCGAGCCGGTCGGCCCGGTAGCGGGCGACATGCAGCACGGGGCCGAACACCTCTTCGGCGAGGGCCTTCGGCTCCTTGAGCTCAAAGACGTGGGGGGCCACGTAGGTGCCACCGCCGTCCTGCGCCGGGGAGCTGGCATAGGCGACCCGCACCTCCCGCTTCATGCGGGCGATATGGGTGTCGAGCCGCTCCTTGGCCTCCTGGTCGATCACGGGGCCGATCTGGGTCGAGAGGACGCGTGGATCGCCGTTCTGGAGCTCGCGAGCGGCGCCGACGATCATCTCGATCATCTTGTCGGCCACATCCTCCTGGACGCAGAGGAGGCGGAGCGCCGAGCAGCGCTGGCCGGCGGAGCGGAAGGCCGACATCACGACATCGTCGGCCACCTGCTCGGGCAACGCCGTCGCATCGACGATCATGGCATTGATGCCACCGGTCTCGGCAATCAGGGGCACAATCGGGCCGTCCTTGCCGGCGAGCGTCCGATTGATGATCCGCGCCACCTCGGTCGATCCCGTGAAAACCACGCCGGCCACATCTCGGTGCTCCACGAGCCGCGCCCCCACGCGCCCGTCGCCGGGTACGAGGTGCAGGGCTTCGCGGGCGACGCCCGCCTCGTGGAGGATCCGCACGGTCTCCGCCGCGATGAGGGGCGTCTGCTCCGCAGGCTTCGCGACCACGGCGTTGCCGGCGGCAAGCGCCGCGGCGACCTGCCCGAGGAAGATCGCGAGCGGGAAGTTCCAGGGCGAGATCGCCACGAATATGCCGCGGCCGCGCAGGCGCAGTACGTTGGTTTCGCCCGTGGGGCCCGGCAGGTGCTCGCCCTCGCCGAAGTGCTTGCGGGCTTCGACCGCATAATAGCGGGCGAAATCGACGGCCTCGCGCACCTCCGAGAGGGCGTCGTCAAGCGTCTTGCCGGCCTCCATCTGGAGGAGGTGGAGCAGGCGACCCCGACGCTCCTCCATGAGATCGGCCGCGCGCAACAGGGCAGAGGCGCGCCGATCCACGGGCGTGCGGCTCCAGGCCGTGAAGCCCGCGCGGGCCGCAGCCATGGCCTGATCCGCCGTCTCGGGCGTGGCTTCCACTACGGTGCCTGCCACGGTGGTGCCGTCGATGGGGCTCGCGACGGGCCGCTCGGTGCCGGCATGGGGCTGGCCGTTCACCATCGGCGTCGCCCGGAAGGGCCCCGTTCCGCCCGCGCGGATCTCGGCGAGGAGCGCGTCGAGGGCGCCTTGGTTCCCGAACTCGACGCCGCGCGAATTGCGGCGCTCGGGGCCGTAGAGATCCCGGGGGAGAGGGAGCTTCGGATGCCGCGCTGCCTCGGGGCGAACGACGATGTCGGCCGGCCGCTTGAGGAGCTCCGTCACAGGGATATCGGGATCAGCCGCAACGGAGACGAAGGAGGAGTTCGCACCGTTCTCCAGGAGCCTGCGCACGAGATAGGCGAGAAGGTCCCGGTGGCCGCCGACCGGCGCATAGGTCCGGCACGCCACGCCAGGATGGTCCTCGATGAGGCGGCCGTAAAGCGCCTCGCCCATGCCGTGTAGGCGCTGGAACTCGTAGCCCTCCACCCCGCCCGCGCGCTCGATGATCGAGGCTACGCTGAGCGCGTTGTGGGTGGCGAATTGCGGATAGAGGTGGGGCCGGTGCGAAAGCAGCTTCTCGGCACAGGCCACGTAGTTGAGGTCCGTCATCGCCTTGCGGGTGAAGACGGGATAATCGTCGAGGCCGCGCTCCTGGGCGCGCTTCACCTCCGTGTCCCAATAGGCGCCCTTCACGAGGCGCACCATCATGCGGCGGTCATGCCGAGCGGCGAGCTCGGCGATGAAATCGATCACTGCGCCCGCGCGCTTCTGGTAGCCCTGAATCGCAAGCCCGAAGCCGTTCCAGTCCCCGAGAGAGGGATCCGCGAAGACGGCGGCGATCACGTCAAGTGAGAGCTCGAGGCGGTCGGCCTCCTCGGCGTCGACCGTAAAATTGAGGTCGTAGGCCTTCGCCTTGCCGGCGAGTTCGACCACGAGCGGCACGAGTTCGCGCATCACGCGCTCGTGGCTCAGCGCCTCGTAGCGGGGGTGGAGGGCGGAGAGCTTCACCGAAATGCCGGGCCGGTTCGGCAGCGGCTCGTTGCCGGCGGAGCGCCCGATCGCCTCGATGGCAGCGGCATAGGATTCGAAGTAGCGCCGGGCGTCGTCCGCAGTGCGGGCGCCCTCGCCCAGCATGTCGAAGGAGTAGCGGTAGAGCCGCCCCTGACTGGAGCCTGCGCGCTTCAGGGCGTCGCCGATGGTCTGGCCGAGAACGAAGTGGTTGCCCATGACCCGCATGGCCTGCCGCGTTGCGGTGCGGACCGCGGGCAGGCCGATGCGCTTTGCGACTTGGCCCAGAATGCCCTCCGGCGTCTCGCCCGGCTGAATGACCCGGGCCGTGATCCCGAGCGCCCAGGCCGAGGCCGACACGAGAAAAGCTTCGGATTTCGATTCATGGCCCGCGAAGTCGCCCTGGCCGAGCTTGTCCTCGATGAGCCGGTCCGCCGTGACGGCATCGGGCACGCGCAGCAGCGCTTCGGCGAGCACCATCAAGGCAAGGCCCTCCTTGGTGGAGAGCGCGTATTCCCGCAGCATGTCCTCAACGCCCCCGAAGCCGCTCCCCTTGGCCCGGATCGCCTCCACGAGGCGCGTTGCCGTCGCATCCACTCGCCGCTCGCGCTCATCCGACAGGCGGCTCGCTTGGAGGAGGCGGCGGGCGATCGCGGCATCGTCCTCCGCGAAGGGAGCACGAAACGGGGGGAGGTCGGCAGGTCGGGCAGCGGCGAGAGCAGGCATGGGAGATCCTCACGAGGTCCCGGGACCATACGCGAGCGTCGGCCGTGCTTCGATAGCGCTTTTGACGCTTTTGCCGTAAGGATCACGGTGCAAAGGCAACTGAAGCGCGAACATGACGGATATCGACCGAACAGACCGGCGCATCCTCGCCCAGCTCCAGGCCGAGGGACGCATCTCGACCGTGGACCTCGCCGAAAGGATCGGCCTCTCCCCCACCTCCACGAGCGAGCGCCTGCGGCGTCTCCAGAGGGAGGGTTACGTCACGGGTTTTCGAGCGATGCTGGACCCCCACCGGGTGGGCTTGGGCCTTCTGGTCTTCGTGGAGGTCTCCCTCGACAAGACCACGCCCGACGTATTCGAACGCTTCGCGGCTGCCGTGCGCCGGGCGCCCGAGGTTCTGGAGTGCCATATGGTGGCCGGCGGCTTCGACTACCTCGTGAAAACCCGCGTTGCCGACATGGCCGCCTACCGCCGATTCCTCGGTGACATTCTGCTCGCGCTCCCCGGTGTGAAGGAGACCCGCACCTACGCGGTCATGGAGGAGGTGAAGACCGATGGGGTTCTACCGGTGTGAGTTGGACCACTGAAGGCGAGGGAACGCATTGGGCGAGGACGTGAAGAGGATGGCGTGCCGCCTGTGTGAGGGGCCTCGCCTTCCGTCTCGCTCCGTCCCTTCCTCGTCCCTTCGCACGAAAGGGTTGCCCGCCGCTTCGGCAAAATGCCTAATCCCTCGGCAAATCCCTTGACCGACATCGCCAATCTGCTTGCATGGCAGTGAGAGGAGCCCTTCTGCAAAAGCGGCACGAGCCTTGCGAAGGGCGGGCCACGGGCTGCTGGGCTGCCATGACGAGATAGACCTTCCTGGGGAGATAGAGGATGACGGTTCAGTATACGATGCGTTCCTGGGTGATCGGCGCCTGCGCTGGCGTGGCGGCGGCTCTCGCGGCCTCGACCGCTCTTGCTCAGACGGCGGTTCGCTTCTCCCTCGATTGGCGCTGGGAGGGTCCCGCGGCCCCCTTCGCGGTTGCCCTCGACAAGGGCTACTTCAAGGCCGAGGGCCTCGACGTCACCATCGACCCGGCCTCGGGCTCCCGAGAGCCGATCTCCCGCGTGGCGTCGGGCACCTACGACATGGGCTTCGGCGACGTGAACTCGCTGGTGCGCTTCCGCGACGAGAATCCCGGAACGGACCTCAAGGCCGCGATGGTGATCTACGACCGGCCGCCCTTCGCGATCGTCGGCCGCAAGAGCCGCGGCATCACGAAGGAGATCGCGAGCCTTCAGGGCAAGAAATTCGGCGCGCCCGCGGCGGATGCGGCCTTCGCGCAATGGCCGATCTTCAAGGCGGTGAACAAGATCGACGATTCCAGCATGAAGCTCGAGAACGTCGGCTTCCCGGTGCGCGAGCCGATGCTGGCTCAAGGAGAGGTCGACGCGGTGTTCGGCTTCTCGATGTCCTCCTACATGAACCTGAAATCCCGTGGCGTGCCGGCGGACGACATCGTCGTGCTCCTCATGAGCGATTACGGCGTCGATCTCTATGGCAACGTCATTCTGGTCTCGCCGAAGTTCGCAACCGAGAAGCCGGAGGCCGTGAAGGGCTTTCTCCGCGCGCTCATGAAGGGCGTGCAGGACACCGTGAAGGATCCCTCCACCGCTGTCGACGGTGTGATCAAGCGCAACGACGTCGCCAAAAAGGACGTGGAGCTGGAGCGCCTCAAGATGGTGCTCGACCAGAACATGATCACGCCCGCCGTGAAGCAGAACGGCTTCGGCGGCATCGACAAGGCGCGCTTCGAGAAGGCCCTGGAGCAGATCGGCCTCACCTTCACCTACAAGAACAAGCCGAAGGCCGAGGACGTGTTCACCGAGGCCTTCCTGCCCGCGGCGGAGCTGCGGAAAATCCCTTAAATTCCTTCCTCCCCGACTGGCCTGGCTGCTCGAGCAGCCAGGCCATTTTTGTTTCGAATCCGGGCAGGCCAAGCCCGCACCATCCGCGGAGGAAAGCGTGAACGCTTTCGTCGATATCCACGACGTCACCCACATTTACGGCGGGGCCGAAGACGGCGCTCCGGCCGTGAAGGGCCTAAGCCTCAAGGTGAGAGAGGGCGAGTTTGCCGCGATCGTGGGCCCCTCGGGCTGTGGCAAGTCCACGCTCATGAAGCTCGCCACAGGGCTGCAATTCCCCAAGGAAGGCACCGTCATCGTCGATGGCCGCGAGGTGCGCGCGCCCGTGAAGCTCGCCGGCATGGCCTTCCAGAACCCCACCATGCTGCCCTGGCGCACCACGCTCCAGAACCTGCTTCTGCCGCTCGAAATCGTGCAGCCCCACCGCTCGCAGCTGCGCCGCAAGAAAGCCGAGTACGTCGCCCGCGCAGAGGCGCTACTCGCGCAGGTGGGCCTGAAAGGGCAGGGCGACAAATACCCCTGGCAACTCTCCGGCGGCATGCAGCAGCGCGCGTCGCTCTGCCGGGCGTTGATCCACGAGCCGAAGCTCCTGATGCTGGACGAGCCCTTCGGGGCGCTCGACGCCTTCACCCGCGAGGAGCTCTGGTGCGTGATCCGGGATCTGCACGCGGCACGGGGCGTCACCGTGATCCTCGTGACCCACGACTTGCGCGAGGCGGTGTTCCTGGCCGACCGGATCTTCTGCATGAGCGCACGGCCTGGGCGCATCATCGCGGAGCGCGACGTGGACCTGCCGCGCCCGCGCGACCTCGAAATCACCTACACCTCCGCCTTCATCGACATCGTCCACGAATTGCGCGGGCATATCGCCGATGCGCGGAAAGCCGCCTGATCCGCCATGGCCCGCCGATCCCTCCGCCGCACCGCCCGCAACCTCGCTCTCGCGCCCTGGCTGTTCACCATCGGCTTCTTCCTCATCTGGGAGTTCGCTTGCCGGGTGCTCGGCGTCTCGCCCTTCGTCCTGCCGGCCCCGACCTCCGTGCTCGCCGCGATCTGGGAATACCGCAGTCAGCTCACGTATCATGGCTTCCACACCCTCTGGATGACGCTCGCGGGCTTCGGCCTCGCCGTGGTGTTCGGCCTCCTCCTCGGCATGATGCTTGGGGCCTCGCGGATCGTGAACGCGGGCAGCTATCCGCTGCTGGTCGGTTTCAACTCAATCCCGAAGGTCGCCGTGGTGCCAATCCTCGTGTTCTGGTTCGGTGTCGGCTGGTTGCCTCCGGTGCTCACCGCTTTCCTGATCTCGTTCTTCCCCGTCGTCGTGAACGTCGCGACGGGCATCTCCACCATCGAGCCCGAAACCGAGGACGTGCTGCGCGCGCTCGGCGCGTCGAAAGCCGACATCATCCGGAAAGTCGGCGTGCCCCGTGCGATGCCATATTTCTTCGGCTCCCTCAAGGTCGCGATCACGCTCGCCTATGTGGGCTCGGTGATCGGGGAGCAGAACGCCTCCAATGTGGGGATCGGCAATCTCCTGACCCGGGCATCGGCCGCCTTCGAGGTGCCGCTCGTCTGGGCGGCGCTCGTGGTTCTCGCGATCATGGGCGTGGCGATGTACACCCTCACGGTGACGGTGGAGCGCTCCATGACGGGCTGGGCGCAACGGGGCAACTTCGCGACCGTATGAGAACGAGCGCGTGTCGCCGCTCGACGCGCTTGCCGCACGGGGCGGCCGGATCCATCCCGCCGGTCGCGATAGGCGCGGGCGCCTCCCTCTGCTAAACGGGCGCATGCTTCAGCCTGCCTCCGATTACGACACCCTCACCCGGCAATTCCGCTGGCGGATCCCCGAGCGCTACAACATCGGCGTCGATGTGTGCGACCGTTGGGCCGACGCGGAGCCGGACCGGCCCGCAATCCTCGAGGTGGCGGCGGACGGGCGCGTCGCGGCCTTCACTTATGGGGTTCTGCAGGAGGCCTCGAACCGGCTCGCCAATGCGCTCCGCGAGCGTGGCATCGCGCGTGGGGACCGGGTCGCGATCCTGCTCCCGCAGGGCGCCGCCGTGCCGGTGGCTCATATCGCGATCTACAAGCTCGGCGCCGTGGCGCTCCCGCTCGCGGCCCTTTTCGGGGTCGATGCGCTCGAATACCGCCTCAACGATGCGGGCGCGAAAGCCATCGTGACCAATGCGGGAGGCATCGCGAAGCTCCGCGAGATTGGCTCCCTCCCGACGCTTGCGACCCTCATCAGCCTCGACGGACCGGACGCCGCCGCGGAGGGGTACGTGCGAATCCTGGAGCGGGCGAGCCCCGTCTTCGATCCCGTGGACACCGGGGCGGACGATCCCGCCATGATGATCTACACCTCCGGGACCACGGGCCCCCCGAAGGGCGCTCTCCATGCCCATCGGGTGCTGCTCGGGCATCTTCCCGGCGTGCAGATGCCGCACGAATTTCTGCCGCAACCCGGCGACCGCTTCTGGACTCCGGCGGATTGGGCCTGGGCCGGGGGCCTCCTCAACATCCTGCTGCCGGGGCTGCATTTCGGCGTCCCGGTGGTGGCCCGGAAGTTCGAGAAGTTCGATCCCGAAGAGGCCTTTCGGCTCATGGCCGAGCAGAGGGTGCGCAACACCTTCGTGCCCCCGACGGCGCTGCGCATGCTCCGCACGGTGCAAAACCCCGCGGGCCGCTTCGCGCTCGACCTCCGCACGATCGCCTCCGGGGGCGAGGCGCTCGGTGCCGAGACCTTCGCGTGGGGCCGGGAGGCGCTCGGGCTCACCATCAACGAGTTCTACGGTCAGACGGAATGCAACCTGGTCCTCGCCTCCTGCGGGGCGATCGGCGTCGCGCGGGCCGGCGCCATCGGGCGCCCGGTGCCGGGCCACAGGGTCGGCGTGATCCGCGAGGACGGGAGCCGAACCGAGCCCGGCGAGCTCGGCCAGATCGCGGTGCTGCGGCCGGACCCGGTGATGTTCCTCTCCTACTGGAACAAGCCCGGCGCCACGGAGGCGAAGTTCGTGGGCGACTGGATGACCACCGGGGATCAGGGCCAGGTGGATCCCGACGGCTATGTCCATTTCGTCGGCCGGGACGACGACGTCATCACCTCGGCGGGCTACCGCATCGGCCCCGGCGAGATCGAGGATTGCCTCATCCGCCACCCCGCCGTGGCGCTCGCCGCCGCCATCGGCAAGCCGGACCCAGTGCGCACCGAGATCGTGAAGGCCTTCGTGGTCCTGAAAGAAGGCCACGCCGCCTCGGATTCCCTCGCCTCCGAGATCCAGGGCTTCGTGCGCGAGCGCCTCTCGGCGCACGAGTACCCCCGCGAGATCGCCTTCCGGACGCATCTCCCGCTCACCACCACGGGCAAGGTCATCCGCCGCCTTCTCCGCGACGAGGCGTGAGGGGCGTTCGGCCATCGCTTCAAGGAGGAGAGCGTGCGCTCCGGTCGCACGTACGCGTCCGCCGTCCTCGCCAGACCCGGTTGACTTCCGCAGCGGCAAGATTGGTCAGGTGCCACGATTTCAATAATGGGGGTACCATGGCTATCGAGCTGGCGGGGATGGTCAACGATCCCGGAGTTCCCGAGGGCACTCTGCAGATCGGCCACACCAGCGGCAACGATGGGACCGTCGCGGACGGAAACGTGGGGGCGGGCTCGTTCACTGTCAATGACGGCACAACGAACACACTTGAGGCCTCGAACTCACCTTTTCAGCCGACCATCTCGATTGCCCGAAACACCGGGAGCATCGGTTTCGGCCTCATCACCGGCGCCGGCTCGACACTGAACTTGTTGGTTGGCCCTGGTGCCGCTGTGCCTCCAGAAGGCACAACAGTGAACATCGGCCGCGAAGGTGGGCAAGGATGGCTCACCATCGCGTATGGTGGCAAGTTGGGTATGTTCTGCACCGATGACGACGCGGGCAACAGCCTCAGCGTTGGCCGAGGCACGGACGAAGAGAACAACAACAAGCGAGGCGAGGGCTTTCTCCGGGTCACGGACGGATCCATGGAGTTGGACGGACCGGGTTCCGTGTTTCGGGTCGGCCGCAACGGGGGTCTCGGACACGCCTTGATCGAGAACGGCAGCGACATCAAGATTACAGCTACGGCCGGGCCTAAAGCGAACACTCTCTCCGGCCTTGCCCTCCTGTCCATCGGCGCCCAGCACGACACGACGGATGCCAGTGGCCAGGTCATCCCGGCAGACGCCGAAAGCAACGGCACGTTGATCGCCTCAGACTCGACCATTACGGTCAAGGGCTCGGGAGAGGGGGCGCTCGCCCGATTGCTTGTTGCCAGTGAGAACCCGGAATTCAGTACCAGTCCGACCAACCTTGTCGGGCGGCTGCTGCTGACCGACGGGACGGTTGTAGCCGTTGAGGCTGACCGAGCATTTGCCCGGTTTGGCACCGCCGCAGGCGCCCGCGCCGAGGTCACGGTTGCATCCGGCAGCAGCATCACGGTCACGGACACCGATGACACGAATGGTCGTGCGTCGATCGAGATCGGCATGGGTTTGGGAGTCCTTCAGGCGAGCGTGACAGTCACGGGAATCAACTCCCGCTTGGAGGCGACGTCGGGTTCCATCCGCGTCGGACGCGAGGTGGCCTCTGGTGGCACAGGAAATGGTGTGCTCACCGTCTCCGATGGAGGCTCGCTGGTCGCCGGCAAAGTGATGATATTGCGAGGCGGAACAATCATCGCCTCCGACGCCTCGATCGAGGCCGATATCGGTATCGATACCGGTACCCTGCGCCTCGGGACCGGCGGTCCCGTGTCCCTCTCCGGCTCGCTCGTTGCCTCCGGCGGCGCGACCCTGCGCTTCGAGGTGGCCCGTGACGCGGGCGGAGGATTGCTCAACGGCAGCCTCGACCAGTTCGGCGGGAACGGCGCGGGCGTCCTCTTCGCGGATGCCAAGATCGCGATCGACTCCATCGACGGCACGAAGTTCGCAACCGGGCAAACGCTGACGCTCGGCACGAGCGACAGCGGTTTCTTCTTCTCCCCCGGCCAGATGAGCGCCGCCGATGTCAGCGTCACCGGCCAGGCCGCCGGGTTCGGGTTCCTGCTGTCGAACGCGAATTCCAACCTGACCTTCAAGGCCCTCAACAACGGCGCGGCGCCGGGCGTGGCGGTGCTCGATTTCGGCAGCGCCGATTTGAGCGGCTCGGTCTTCACCTACGACACGTTCTCGCGCTCGGGTCGCGGCAGCGGCGGCGTGCTCGGGGACGTGCTCGCCCGCGAGGTCGACGAGGTGAACGGGACCGCCGCCAACGACGTCTTCACGATCGTCGGGAATAGCGGCCTCGTGCTGCGCGGCTTTGGTGGCAACGACACCCTTCTCGGCGCGCTCGGGGCCGACACGCTGGAGGGCGGAACCGGAATCGACCTGCTGATCGGCGGGCGCGGCCTCGACAAGCTGAGAGGCGGCGCAGGCAACGACAAGTTCCTGTACACCGGGCGCACGGATTCCAACCCGGGCTCCACGGCCGACCGCATCCTCGATTTCGACGATGCGGGCGACGACAAGATCGATCTCGCGGCCGTCTACGCCAAGACGCTGAGCTATATCGGGGCCGCGAAGTTCACGAAGACCGGCCAGGTGCGCATCAACGACATCAAGGGCGCGGACCTCCTCGTCGAGGTGAACCTCGACACGGATTCCGCCGCCGAGATGCAGATCCGCCTCGTCGGCACGACGCTCGCCAGCATGAGCAAGGGCGACTTCATCCTGTAAGCCATCCTGTCGAACAGGCCGGGCCGCGGGACCGGGGAGCGCCTCGCCCCCGCGGCTTCTCCGCGACGGGGCCGAGCGGGCCTCCGCGCCCCCGCCCGGCCGGTGCCGTCCGGCTCCCGTCGGAACGATCCCGGCCGGGATCGGGGGCGGGGAGAAGCGCCCCCTCACGTCCCGCTCTCCCGCGGGGCCTCGGCCGGGCCGTTCCCGAGGGACGCGACGGGCGCGAGGGACGGGGCCGCGTCCTCGCGGCCGGGGCGGCGCCGCCGGCGGGGCTTGCGCGGGGCCGGGCGCGACTTCAACAGGAGCCGCCGCATCACATACGGGAGGCCCGCGGCATCCCTGGCCCCGAACATCCGGGCGAGGTGATCGGCGAATTCCTTGTAGAGTTGATCGATCGGCCGCACGCCCCCCTCGGGAGCGGGCCCCGCGGGCACCGGCGCGGCGGCGGGCCTCGCGCAGAGGCCCGTTCGGCCGCAGCTTTGGCGCGGGCAGTCCCGCGGATCGCCCGAGGGGCTCGCGCAGGCGTCGGCTTCGGGCCCGGATTTGCCCGTCGCGGACTTAGAGCTTCTAACACAACCATCGTTGGACGAAGCGCCAGGTGATGAGGGCTGAAGCGAGAGTCGTGAAGGCGAGGTGGATATCGGCGCGGCGTTCGTATCGGATGGCGAGGCGCCGGAACTGCCCGAACCAGGCGAGCGTGCGCTCGACCACCCACCTGTGCCGCCCGAGCTTGGCGCTGCTCTCGATGCCGCGCCGCGCGATCCGGGGCTGGATGTGGCGGTGGGTCAGGGCCCGGCGGCAGCGGCGGTGATCGTAGGCCTTGTCGGCGTGGAGCTTGGCTGGCCGTTTGCGAGGTCTGCCCCAGGACTGCCGGATCGGCGACACGGCGTCTACCACCTCCTCCAGCACGCGGCTGTCATGGACGTTGGCGCCCGTGAGGGTCAGGGCGAATGGGATGCCGTTCGCGTCGGTGAGAACATGGCGCTTGGTGCCCGGCTTGCCCCGGTCCGTCGGGTTCGGACCTGTCGCCGAACCCCCCTTTTCGCCGCGACGGCAGCACTGTCGAGGGCAGCCCGGCCGAAGTCGACGGCGTTGCGCCGGCCAACCGCTCGAGCAGGACCTGCTGGAGCCGATCCCACACGCCCGCCTGCTGCCAGTCGCGCAAGCGCCGCCAGCACGTCATCCCCGAACCGCACCCCATCTCGCGGGGCAGCAGTTCCCAAGGCGTGCCGGAGCGCAGGACAAACAGGATGCCCGTGAGCACGGCGCGGTCGTCCACTCGGGGACGCCCGCCCTTCGGCTTCGGCGGTTGGGGTGGGATCAGCGGCTCAATCACGGCCCAGAGGTCGTCAGGAAGCAAGGGGCTTGCTCATCACCCGTCAACGCGCCACGCCCAGTTTTGTTAGAAGCTCTTAGTAGCAAGGTGGGGCCGCCGGCGTGCCAAAGCATCCCGCGCGAGCGCGATTACAAGTGTCTATTCTCGGACTCTTGGGTCTGGGCCGAACTCCTAGAGCTCGTGCCTAAGACACACACATGTTGGTGTCGGCGGTCCTGTTAAGCTTGTTGAAATTCAGCGTCGGGTTGATGCGTCTGAGGGCCTTGGATCTTTACTAGACGAGGCGACGCACCCGAAATCCCCCAAAAAACCCCTTGCACCCACCCCCTACCGCGCATATATCCCCCTTGCCCAATTTCGCACGTGCCTGTGGTCGCGTGCCGGTTGGTGGGCATCCGGACAAGAGGCCGGACAGCCGCCCGAAGGCAGACTTGCCTTCGACACCCCTAACCGGCAGCCGGAGGCGAAACCGGCGAACCTCGCTCTCAGCGGGGAACGCGACTTAAAGCAACGACGAACGGGCTTTTTTGGTCTCGTTGGCCCTCCAAAGGTCAGCACCGAAGAGGCTTGTTTCTCATTGCCGGGCGTGCGGTGGGGTTCTCCCTTACCAATCCAAGGCAGCATCGTCGGGTGAAGAACCCCCTAGCGCGGCCCCGTGTCTCCATCGCACGGGCAGCGCGATCGGCTCTTTCCCGCTGACGCCGGACGGTCGTTCCAGGCGCGTCGTCCTCCCGCGAGCGGATCTTCCGCGCGCACGGAAACGCGCCACCGGAACCCGTTCAGATCTTCAATCCGGAGGCCTCCACAAGAGCCTCCATTGAACCTTGATGGGGAGGGCGCCATGACGGAGCGCATCCGCGATTTCCTGCGCAACCGATCCGAGGACGGGCCCGTGCTCGTCGTCGATCTCGAGGTCGTGCGCGACAATTACGCCAAGTTCGCCCGGGCCCTTCCCGACACGCGCGTGTTCTACGCCGTGAAGGCGAATCCCGAGCCTGCGGTCCTCAAGCTCCTGGCCGAGCTCGGCTCCTGCTTCGACACGGCATCCGTCGTGGAGATCGGGCTCGCGCTCGAGGCCGGCGCCACGCCGGACCGGATCTCGTTCGGCAACACGATCAAGAAGGAGCGGGACATCGCCCGGGCTCTCGAGCTCGGCGTGCGCCTCTTTGCGGTCGATTGCGAGGCCGAGGTCGAGAAGATCGCGCGGGCGACGGCGCTCACGGGCGCCGAGGGCGTGCGGGTGTTCTGCCGCATCCTGTGCGATTGCGCGGGCGCCGAATGGCCGCTCTCGCGCAAGTTCGGCTGCGTGCCCGAGATGGCGGTCGACGTCCTCGAGCATGCGCACCGGCTCGGGCTGGAGGCCTATGGGGTCTCCTTCCATGTGGGTTCGCAGCAGCGCAACACGGAGTCGTGGGACGTGGCCCTGGCCTCGGCCTCCGCGATCTTCCGGGAATGCGCCGAGCGCGGCATCCACCTCTCGATGGTCAATCTCGGGGGCGGGTTCCCGACGAAGTACCTGAAGAGCATTCCGGCGGTCGAGGCCTATGGCGAGTCGATCTTCCGGGCGCTCTCGAAGCACTTCGGCAACCGTTTGCCTGAGACCATCATCGAGCCGGGCCGCGGCATGGTCGGCAATGCGGGCATCATCGAATCCGAGGTCGTGCTGATCTCGGAGAAGAGCCGCAACGAGGACGAGCTGCGCTGGGTCTATCTCGACATCGGCAAGTTCGGCGGTCTCGCCGAGACGATGGACGAGTCGATCCGGTATCCGATCGTCACGGAGTACGACGGGGACCGCAAGGTGCCCTGCGTGCTCGCCGGCCCGACCTGCGACTCGGCCGACGTGCTCTACGAGAAGGAGCCCTACTACCTGCCGGTCTCGCTCGAGATCGGGAGCAAGGTTCTCATCGAGGGCACCGGTGCCTACACGACCACGTATTCGGCGAACCACTTCAACGGGTTCCCGCCGCTCAGAACCTACGTGATCTGAATCGACTCCCGCCCGCCTCGGAGACACCGAGGCGGGCACCCCCTCAAAGCAATCAACTGGTCCCGGACGGCCGGCGCTCGCGCGCCGGTGCGAGGGCTGTCGCTCACCCCATTCGCGTTGGGAGGCCACGGCCGTGATCACGATCCGCGAAGAAACCACCCGCACCGAGGCGCCCCGCGCCGACCTCGTCGTGCGCGAAGAAACCGTCTTCGATGTCGAGGCCCGCGAGGCGATTCTCGATGCGTGCTTCGGCGAGGCGCGCTTCGCCAAGACCTGCGAGCGCCTGCGTGAGGGGCGCCGTCCAGCCGAGGGCCTCTCCTTCGTGGCCTCGCATCGCGGCCGCGTCGTCGGCACGGTGCGGCTCTGGTCGATCGCGGCCGGTCCCGGCCGGCCCGCCCTGATGCTCGGGCCTCTTGCGGTCGATCCCGCGGCCCAGGGGCTCGGGATCGGGGCGGAGCTCATGCGGGCCGCGCTCGCGAAGGCGCGCGGGCTCGGCCACCGCGCCGTGCTGCTCGTGGGCGACGCGCCCTATTACGCCCGCTTCGGCTTCTCGGCCGATCTCACGACGCGGCTCTGGCTCCCCGGCCCCGTGGAACGGGCGCGGTTTCTCGCGCTCGAACTGCAGCCGGGCGCGCTCTCCGGCGCCTTCGGTCTCGTCCAGGCGACCGGCGCCCGCGAGGAGAAGCCGGACCTCGCCGCCCTCGTGGCCGCCGCCGCCCGCTTCGCGCTCCCCGGCCTCGGACGCGGCGCCTAGAACTCCCTCTCCCCGCAGGCGGGGAGAGTGAATCGCCCCATTGACCCTCCGCCCTCCCGAACCCTAGATGCGCCGCAGCGTCATAGGGCTGTCGCCGCATCGCGCGACACCCCCTCATCCCCATCTCAGGAGAACCCGATGACCACCTGGCCCGTGCATGGCCGCATCACCGGCCCGATCGTGATGATCGGCTTCGGCTCCATCGGCCAGGGCACCCTGCCGCTGATCGAGCGTCACTTCGCCTACGACAAGGCGCGCTTCACGGTCATCGACCCGCAGGAGAAGCACAAGGGGCTCCTCGACGAGCGCGGCATCCGTTTCGTCAAGGCGGCCGTCACGCAGGAGAACTACCGGGATCTCCTCACGCCGCTCCTCACGGAGGGCGGCGGTCGGGGCTTCTGCGTCAACCTCTCGGTCGACACGTCGTCGGTGGACATCATGGAGCTCTGCCGCGAGCTCGGCTGCTTCTACATCGACACCGTGAACGAGCCGTGGGCGGGCTTCTATTTCGACAAGAGCAAGGGCCCGGCGGCGCGCACGAACTACAGCTTGCGCGAGGTGACGCTCGAGGCGCGGCGCCGCAATCCCGGCGGCACCACCGCGGTATCCTGCTGCGGCGCCAATCCCGGCATGGTGTCCTGGTTCGTGAAGCAGGCCCTCCTCGACATCGCCCGCGACACGGGGCTCGATCGCGCGGAGCCGAAATCCCGCGAGGAATGGGCGCGGCTCGCGCAGGCCTTGGGCGTCAAGGGCGTCCACATCGCCGAGCGCGACACGCAGCGCGCCCGCAATCCGAAACCGCCCGGCGTCTTCGTGAACACCTGGTCGGTGGAGGGCTTCGTCAGCGAGGGCATGCAGCCCGCCGAACTCGGCTGGGGCACGCACGAGACATGGATGCCCGAGAATGCGGGCACGCAGGAGAGCGGCTGCGGCGCCGCGATCTATCTGCTCCAGCCCGGCGCCAACACCCGCGTGCGCACCTGGTGCCCGACGCCGGGCGCGCAGTTCGGCTTCCTCGTGACGCACAACGAGTCGATCTCGATCCCGGACTACTTCACGGTCCGCGAGGGCGGCGAGGTGACGTACCGGCCGACCTGCCACTACGCCTATCACCCCGCGAACGACGCGGTGCTCTCGCTCCACGAGATGTTCGGCCAGGGCGGAAAGGTCCAGGAGGAGCACCACATCCTGGACGAGAACGAGATCGTGGACGGCATCGACGAGCTCGGCGTCCTCCTCTACGGACATGCCAAGAACGCCTATTGGTACGGCTCGCAGCTCTCCATCGAGGAGACGCGGCGCATCGCGCCCTACCAGAACGCGACCGGCCTGCAGGTGACGTCCGCGGTTCTCGCCGGCATGGTGTGGGCGCTCGAAAACCCGCAGGCCGGCATCGTCGAGGCCGACGAGATGGATTTCCGCCGCTGCCTCGAGGTCCAGAGGCCCTATCTCGGCCCCGTGAAAGGCTATTACACGGACTGGACCCCGCTCACCGACCGCCCGGGCTTCTTCCCCGAGGACATCGACGAGAGCGACCCCTGGCAGTTCAGGAACGTGCTAGTGCGGTGAAGTCTGAGGACGCGGACGCGGTCGGGAACGTGCTGGTGCGGTGAGATCTAAGGGTGCGGAAGCGGTCGCGAGCGTGCCGGTGCGGTGACGCTCTCACGCCGCGCTCCGCCCTCACCGATGCTCCACCGTCACGTGGGCGAGTTCGCCGACGCCCCGGAGGCGGGCCCGCACGGTTTCGGCATCGGCCGGGCCCGTGACGCTCACGATGGCGGCGTGGGCTTCGGGGCCGACGCGCCAGACATGCAGATCCGTGATCCGCGCATCGCCCCGTTCCACGCGCTCGCGCACCCGTCCCTCGAGCTGAGGGTTCGTGGCATCGAGGAGCACGGCGGCGGTGTCGCGCATCAGCGTCCAGGACCAGCGCCCGATGATGACGGCGCCCAGGATCCCGACCGCGGGATCGAGCCAGGCCCAGCCCAGGACATGCCCGGCCACCAGCGCCGAGATCGCGAGCACGGAGGTCAGCGCGTCCGCGAAAACGTGAAGGTAGGCGGAGCGCAGGTTGTTGTCTGTCCCCGGCCCGCCGGGCTCATGGCGAATCCGCGCGGTGTGGTGGTGGTGCGCGTGGGCGTGAGCGGCGGAATCGTGCGGACCGTGATGATGGCCGTGATCGTGCCCGCAGGGCCCGTGTGTGTGACCAGGCTCCCCATGATCGTCATCGTGCTCGTCATGATGATGCCCGGCGCCCACATGCCGATGGTCGTGCCCATGATGATGCTCAGCACCCGCGTGACGGTGCTCGTGCTCGTGATGTCCGGCGCCCGCGTGACCGTGCCGGTGAACGCGTTGGGATTCCGCCGGCCCATGACGATGCCCATGTGCATGGGAGTGGCCGTGCTGACCGCCTGACAGGAGAACCGCGCTCGCGAGGTTCACGACGAGGCCGAGGCTGGCCACGATGCTGGCTTCCAGGAAGGCCACGGGCTGGGGGGCGAGAAGCCGGCCGAGCGAATCCGCAGCGATCCCGAGCGCCGCGAGGCCGAGCACGAGAGCCGAGGCGAACCCCGCGAGGTCGCCGACCTTGCCGGTCCCGAAGGTGAAGCGGGCATTAGTGGCGTGGCGGCGGGCATAAGAATAGGCGATCGCCGACACCCCGAGCGCTCCGGCATGGGTCGCCATGTGGAACCCGTCGGCGAGGAGCGCCATCGAGCCGTAGGCCCAGCCCGCGGCGATCTCGGCCACCATCATGGCGGCGGTGAGGATCACCACCCAGAGCGTCCGTCGGGCATTCGCGTCGTGAGCGCTCCCGAGAAACACGTGAGAGTGGGTGAGGGCGTCGATGGGGTCTGCGTCGCGCGCCATGATGTTTCCGATCCCTGTCGAACGGGCCTGTCCCGCGCCGCGGCTCCGGGCCACGCCTCTACTTCGCGTAGCGGCGGATCACCGCGAGGAGTTCCGCCGCTCCCGCTTCCCGCGCCTCGTCGTCGAGCCCCGGCCGGGCCACGTGCTCGCGCAGGTGTTCTTCGATCAACTCCTCCATCAGCCCGTGGATCGCCCCCCGGGCGCCCGCCACCTGCTGGAGCACCGCGGCGCAGCCCACGCCCGCCTCGATCGCCCGCTCGACCGCCACCATCTGCCCGGCGATCCGCCGGACCCGGGCGACGAGCTGGTCCTTGTTGGAGAGAGTGTGGGCCATAGGGTACCCCCCTATACTATTACTGACCGTGAGGGAAGGGGTGCCCGGCCTGCACCGGCTCCGGACCGCCTCGGCGGAGCATCGGAGCCATGCGAGAGGGGCGTGGCGTGGGGAGGGGGCTGGGCTAGAGTGTTTTCGAGTGAGGTGGATCCGGCTCACGTCAAGAAAACGCGTCGGACTAAGGACAAGGGCTGATTCCACGCAAGTGGAAACAGCTCTAGACCATGGGCCACACGATCCCCACCTAAGCCGAGACCCAGTTGCGCGACCGCGCGCCCCGAACCCCGATCCGCGCCGCCCACGAATTCCGGAGCCCAAGATGCCCGACAAGATCCCCGTCACCGTCCTCACCGGCTATCTCGGCGCGGGCAAGACCACGCTCCTCAACCGCATCCTCACCGAGCCGCACGGCAAGCGCTACGCCGTGATCGTGAACGAGTTCGGCGAGATCGGCATCGACAACGACCTCGTCGTGAACACCGATGAGGAGGTGTTCGAGATGAACAACGGGTGCATTTGCTGCACGGTGCGGGGCGACCTCATCCGCATCATGGACGGGCTCATGAAGCGCAAGGGCAAGTTCGACGCCATCATCGTGGAGACCACGGGCCTCGCGGATCCGGCTCCCGTGGCACAGACCTTCTTCATGGATCAGGACGTCGCCGATGCCGCGCGCCTCGATGCCGTCGTCACGGTGGCGGACGCCAAATGGCTCTCGGACCGCCTCAAGGACGCGCCGGAAGCGAAAAGCCAGATCGCCTTCGCGGACGTGATCGTCCTCAACAAGATCGACCTCGTGAGCAAGGACGAACTCGACGCCGTCGAGGAGCGCATCCGCGCCATCAACCCCTATGCCAAGCTGCACCGCACCGAGCGCGCGCAGGTGCCGATCGCGGAAGTGCTCGACCGCAACGCCTTCGACCTCGACCGCATCATCGAACTCGAGCCCGATTTTCTGGAAGAGGGGCGCCACCATCACCACGACGAGGACATGCAATCCGTGTCCTTCCGGACCGGCGAGGTGAACCCCGACAAATTCATGCCCTGGATCTCGGACCTCACCCAGCGCGAGGGTCCGAACATCCTGCGCTGCAAGGGCATCGTGGCGTTCCCGAACGAGCCCAAGCGCTTCGTGTTCCAGGGCGTCCACATGATCCTCGACGGCGACCTCCAGCAGGATTGGAGGCCGAACGAGAAGCGCGAGTCCCGCGTCGTCTTCATCGGGCGGGATCTCGACACCGACGCGATCCGCGAGGGCTTCCTGGCCTGTGCGGCGTAGACCCCATCTCCCGGCGGGCGTGTTCCCTCTCCCCGTGCATGGGGAGAGGGTTAGGGTGAGGGGCGGGTCGGTGAAGCTGGCGGTCGTGTGCTCTCCCCTGTCATTCCGGTCGCCGCGTGAGCGGCGGGCCGACCCGAAGGGGCCGCCTTGGCGGCAAACCCAGATGGCGAGCTCTCTCCGGAGGCACCTCCTGGGTTCCGGCCCGCCCTGCGGGCGACCGGAATGACGGTGGAGGTGTAGACACCACTCGTCCCTCCGACCAGCCCCTCACCCCAGCCCTCTCCCCGTAAACGGGGAGAGGGAGTAGAACACGCTCCATGACCGCCAGCGCCACCCCTTCGCTCATTCAAGCCGTCACCCCCATCGCCGCCGGCGCCCATGTCACCGGGCTCGGCTGGCTGAAGGGCACCGCCGCCTACGCGCTTGGCGACGGGGGCGTGATGCTGGCCAAGGACGGCGAAACCCATCGGGTGGAGGCGCACCCGAATGCCGGCGTGCTCGTCGCGGCCACCGACGGCGACCGGTTCGTCACGGGAGGCGACGACGGACGCGTCGCCGTCACGGGGCCGGACGGCTCCACGAAAACCCTGGCCGAGGCGAAGGGCGCCTGGATCGACGCCCTGGCGCTTCATGCGGGCGGCGGCTTCGCCTTCGCGGCGGGCAAGCGCGTGATCGCCCGCGACGACAAGGGTCGCGAGAAGACCCTGGAGGTTCCCACCGCGGCCCGGGGCCTCGCCTTCGCGCCGAAGGGCTACCGCCTCGCGATCGCCCATTACAACGGCGCCACGCTCTGGTTTCCCAACCTCGACGCGGAGCCGGAGCGGCTCGAATGGAAGGGCTCGCATCTCGACATCACCTGGTCGCCGGATGCGCGGTTCGTGGTCACCTCCATGCAGGAGAACGCGCTGCATGGCTGGCGCCTCCTCCCCGACAAGGGGCACATGCGCATGAGCGGCTACCCCGCGAAAACCCGCTCGCTCGCCTGGTCCCGCGACGGCAAATGGCTCGGCACCTCGGGGGCGGAGGCCGCGATCCTGTGGCCCTTCGATTCGAAGGAGGGCCCCACCGGCAAACAGCCCCACGAATGCGGCGTGCGCCCCGCGAAGGTGACCCGCGTCGCGTTCCATCCCGGTGCGCCCGTGCTGGCGGTGGCCTATGAGGACGGCTGCATCCTGCTCGTCCGCCTCGCCGACGCCTCCGAGCTTCTCGTGCGCCCGGCCGTGGAGGAGAGCGCGGTGACGGCGCTCGCCTGGGACAAGACGGGCCGGCACCTCGCCTTCGGCTGCGAGGACGGCGCCGCCGGCATCCTGAACCTGCCGGCGTGAGCGCCATGCGGTTCGGGGCGTTCTGGCGTGGAGCATCGGGGGATGGCAGGGGCAACGGAAGGCCCGATCCCGAGGCCGTGACGCGGATCAAGGACTGGGCCCGGGCGGCCCTCGACCTCTCTCTCGATACGGCCTTCGCGGTCAACGAGATCGCCTGCAACGACCCCGCCTGCCCGGGGCTGGAGACCGTCATCCTCGTGATGGAGCCGGGCCGGAAGACCCGGGCCTTGAAGGTCGCGAAGGCGCTCGATGCGGTGAGCGAGGCGGATGTGAGAGCGGCGGTTTAGGAACGCCGGACCCCGACCGTGCCTTTCCCGGTCCGGCAGGCGAAACAACCTTTCCGTTCAGTCCCATGCGCAGGCCAGCCGAGCACATCGGCTGTGCCGTGCGCGAAATTGGCGAGGACCCGCGGCCCAGCAACCGGGTGATCTGCAGGCCGATGATCGTTCCCCGACGCATCGAACTGCACGCGATAGTGGGTTGATGGTCGGGATGAAACAACCAGATCCTGTGCGCCCGCGCACGGCATTTCTATACTAGAAGTAGAGACATGGAGCCAGAATGCCGCTTCGGTGCCGCGCTGGACAAAGGGTCTCCTCTTCGCCCGGTCGCGTCGGATCTGCGGTGGCAACGTCACGCGCCACCTCGGTGGCGCCCCGACAAACCTGCTGAGGGCACCATCATGAGCACGCCGACCAAATGGGGCACGGAGTTCCTCGTCAACACCACCATCCTCGACGATCAGTACTTGGCCACGATCACGGCTCTGCCGGACGGCCGCTTCGTCGTGGTCTGGACCGATTACAGCAAGACCGGCGGCGACACGTCGAGTGACGCGGTTCGCGGCCAGATCTTCAACGCCGACGGCAGCAAGGCCGGCGCCGAGTTCCTGGTCAACACCGTCACCGACAACAATCAATCCGAGCCCAAGATCACCGCTCTGGCGGACGGGCGCTTCGTCGTGACCTGGGCCGACTACAATGCGCTCGCCGATGGCGACGACTCTGCGATCAAGGCTCAGATCTTCAACGCCGACGGCAGCAAGGCGGGAGGCGAGTTCCTCGTCAACTCGGCCATCCTTGATGGTCAGTACGAGCCCACGATCACAGCGCTGGCGGACGGCGGCTTCGTCGTGACCTGGACCGACCAGGGTGGGAGCGACAGCAGCGGCGAGGGGATCAAGGGCCGGGTGTTCGGCCCCACCGGCGCCCCGGCCGGCCCCGAGTTTCTCGTCAACACCGCCACGAACGGTAGTCAGTATGACCCCACGATCACGGCGCTCGCCGACGGCCGCTTCGTGGTGGCCTGGACGAACGCAAACGTGACCGCTCAGGATCCTTCCGGCTATGGCATCCGGGCCCGGATCTTCAATCCCGACGGCAGCCCGGCCGGGGCCGAGTTCATCGTCAACACGGAAACCAGCAACCAGCAGTATGACCCCGCGATCGTGGGACTGGCGAATGGCGGCTTCGTGGTCACCTGGAAGGACTGGAGCGGTGCGGGCGACACTAGCGGCTCGGGGATCAAGGGCCAGCTCTTCACTGCGGTCGGGACCAAGATCGGCGGCGAGTTCCTCGTCAACACCACCACCTGGAACATCCAGTCCCAATCGACAGTCGCGGCGCTGCCGGATGGCGGCTTCGTGGTGGCCTGGACGGACGAGAGCGGGAACGACGCCGACATCCGCGGGCAGATCTTCGACCCACGCAGCGGGGCCGCGACGCTGAACGGCAGCGAGGCTGCTGATCAGTTCCTCGGCACCGGGTTCGGCGACACGCTGCGCGGCAGCCTCGGCGCCGACAGCTTACGCGGCGAGGGCGGCGACGACACCCTGGAGGGCGAGGAGGACAACGACATCCTCTTCGGCGGCCTCGGCAACGACCGCCTCTTCGGCGGGAGCGAGAACGACGCGCTCTACGGCGAGGCAGGCAGCGACCGCCTCGTCGGCGAGGAGGGCAACGACATCCTCTTCGGCGGCGCCGC